>OBLU010001232.1_pt1 | contig 23853 bp, 31 predicted proteins | sample 1518681 | NCBI WGS metagenome assembly OBLU01 (sample SAMEA3539304, study PRJEB22396) | soil metagenome | biome: tundra; feature: field; material: soil | place: USA | collected 2010-05 | depth 0.15 m
CGAGCAGCAGCCGTGCGCGCATCTCCGCCAGCCCAGCGTGCTCGCTGCGCCTCATTACACGGTCATAGCCGGCGGCGAAGATACGTCCGTAGAGACTGATGTGGCGATTATTTCAGATCGCATCCCATCTGCCTACGCCATCTGCCGATTCAATATGTCCCGTTTGGCCAATCTCGTCGGGGTAGACGATGGAGGTCTAATGGCGAAACGAAACCCCTACGACGGACACTGCAGCGAGTGCCATGCGCAGGTACGCGCCCTGGAGGGCGTGATCGAAGCGTCCGACGCCTGGCCCTGGTGGCGGATTCTCTGCCCCGAGCATGTGCCCGCCGGGGCGCTCGAGCCACCGAAGCCGCTTGAGGCTTCCAAGCTCCCGTCGATACATCTTGGGGATGAGCGGTTTGAGCGGTGACTAGCGTCGGGATTCTGCGATCACGCGCGTATCGGCTTGCCGGCGCTGGCGTTTGGACGCTCGCTTGGCCTCAGCTCGGGTCATCCACGCACCTCCGCCATTCATGGCGCCAGCGTGCTCAGTCTTGATCCGCTCGTAGCCCATTGGCCCGCATTTTAGACGCATCGTCCGTGACCGAGCATGCACCGATCTCTAGACTCGAGGTCATGAGTGCAGACGAACACACTGAGGCGGACCCTGCCGGATCGGGTGGCAGCTTCGCGGGGTCGCTGCCTAACTTACCGAACCTGTCGTGGGAGGACTTTGAGCGCGCCAGCGAGCTCGCCCGCCGCGACCTTCTCAATGGTCAAATCACGGGCAAAGACGAGGACTACGTATCGGCTGCGCCTGGGCCGGACTTCGGTCCCGAAGATTGAGTGCACGTCGCTGTAAACCGCGTGCGACAACTACGCTGACAGGGAACGCCCCGGTGCGCCTCTCTCCTTCGGGATGATGCGGCCGGGGCTCTTTACGTGAGGTACCCCGCCAGTGCGGCCGAAGCCGCAGTAGTACGGGTAGAACCAGTCGCGCACATCCCACTTATCGGCATGGCGGGGCTGCTCATTGACTCCCAACATTGAGCCACCCGGAGCGGCTTATCCCCGATGTATGCTTTTGCTCATGGCCAGGAAACCGAACGGCAGACGCGAACAGAAGACATTCGAGCATCGCAAGCTGCGGCGGGCATCCAAGCGGGTGATGCAGGGAACACGTGTCGGCACCGCCAAGCAGGCGTCCGGCCAGCCCCTGGCGCGAGACCTGCGCCGCCTGACGCTCGGCGACTAGTCGGGGGCGGGTGCCTGAGCCTCTTGGCGGAGGCAAGCTCACCAACCCAGGGTCACCACAACCCCCGTAGCGTAGCCCGGCAGGTACAACGAACCTACACAGCCAATTGGAATCGTCCGTCTGTGAACGCTTACGGTCTTCGGCTCGCGCCTTCGGCGCTGCACAGCGTCTCATCGACGGTGGGTTACGACAGAGCCTCGCTTACAACTATGGACCCAGTGCCGGCGTGGGTACGGCTGGATCGGTACGTCTTGCTACCCAGCGGACCGTTTCGGTTTCGCCGCCTCCGCAGTCATGGCCGACATACTTCTCGTGCTCCATTGCGAGAACCTCTTTGTGGTTGGCCGACCACCACAATGTGAACGTCGCATAGTTCTGAGATGTCCCCGCGTCTTCCCCAGGATAGTGTGGGCAGGGTGTGGTCTCAGGTGGGAAGTCCGCGACATAGCGTCCGCCATGAGCCTCGAGCGGCGTCTCCTCTTGGCTGTACAGCGTCTGGCGAATGAAGACCGTCCGGCAATAGTGGTTTTCGCAGATCCTCGCGAAGTTCCAAGGGCGCACGATTCTTTCGCCGGGGCGGCCATCCGCCGCGTGAGTTTCAAGGATCGTTCCCGTCGCTGTCCATTCTCCAGAAGAAAAACGAACGTAAGGCCTCGGCACGCTTCCCGGCGGCACAACATGGTGCACCGACGTCGAGATGCTGACCCCGCACCCAGCGCTGGCCCCGGCGAGTAGCGCGCCCACGAACAAGCAGGAGACTGTCTTCGCACGCGCCATCGAGATAGTCATCGGCGCGGCGCCTGGAGTTCTCAAGCAGACCGAGGTGGGCGGACTACCGCGCGACGAGGACGGGAGCTACCCGAAAAGGTTCGAGCTTCGCCGCGTCACGGGAATCGGACGGTGAAGCGCGCCACAATGGTTGTGCCGGTCGCCAGCGGTACCGGCAGGCCGTCGGGGTAGGCGTATGCCCGCGGACGCGCGACGATGCCGCACACGCGGTGGCCTTCGATGTTCCAACAAGGGCTCGGAGGCGTATACGGTTCACTGCGGCATGGGTAGACGCTTTCGCAGGGTGGCGCGTGAGGGACGGCGTAGATTGCGCCTTCGTAGGAGCCGCCCGGGCACCAATGTTCGGTCGATGATTTCGCTGGCGTGAGGGCGAGCGCCACCTGTCCGTTCGCCTGCGGGTAGCCGTAGTCGGTGCGTTGCATGTTGCCGGATGTCGAGCATGGCGGTGGCGAGCTCTTCGTGTACTTCTTGTACGGCTTCAGCACGATCACTGCGTAGTAGTAGCCGCCTTCGGGAAGGCGTGGAGCGTGGAAGTTGATGTGCACGTTCTTGCGCGCGGCAAGCCTGTGCTGGACGTGCACGGACACGTGTTCGGCAGCTATGGCGGCGTCGGCCTTGCTGCTCACCTCCGCCACAGCCGCGCCCGGGCCGTTGCCGCCTGCGGTCGTGACACCGCCTGAAGGGGACGTTGCCGATGTCGATGTTGGCGCGTTGCTCGAGGTCGTGCCGGGCGGTTTTGTGCCCGTCGGAATGCGGGGGCTGGGCGCAGGCACCCGGAAGAAGTCGACGCCCGGGTCGTAGCGGCCGATCAAGGCGACATTTCCTTCGCCGTTGAGCGCGACTGCGTCTCCGAAATAGTCGTAAGGCGTGGCGTTGGCGAGGACGAACTCGCCGAGCTGGCCCCAGTTCGAGCCTTCACCCGCGAAGGCGTAGACGGCCCCAAAATCTTCTTCGGCCAATGGAGCGCCGACGAGCGCGATGCTGCCGTTGCGATTGAGCGCCACCGTGATCCCGAACCAGCCCCCGGACGAACGCCCTTCGGCTTCGATGGGAGCTAGTTGCGCTTGCAGTGTCCAGCTTGATCCGCCATCCCTGTACAGGTACGCCGTTCCTCCGCTGCTCCCATATGGCGCGCCTATCAGCGCCGTGCTTCCATCCGCGCTCAGCGCCACTGCATCACCCAGGTCGCTGCTGTCCGGCAGGGCTGTGGCACTCAGTTCGGTCTGCTGCGTCCAGCTGGAGCCGCTGCCGGTGAAGACGTATGCCGCGCCAGCACCATCGTTCGCATCCGGATCTCCAACGAGCGCGGTCTTGCCGTCATCGCTGAGGGCCAGCGCATGGCCGAAGTTGTCGAACATTGTCGGCGCGGCGCCTGTACTGAGCGTCGCTTCCTGCGTCCACGTCGTGCCCGTGCGTCCGAAGATCGTCGGCGGAGCGTTCCCTTCAGGCCCGTAGGAGAGCCCGTACCAGCCCGACAGTCCTGCCCCGACGAGAGCCGTGTTCCCGTCGCCGCTGAGCGCGACCGAGCCGCCAAAGCCAGAACCTCCGTGAAACTCTGCCTGCTGTGTCCACGTCGTGCCCAAGCGCGTGAAGACGTATGCGGTGTGTTCACAGATGTGTTCGTATGCGCACTCCCCCGGGTCGCCCACGATGACCGTGTTTCCATCCGCGCTTATCGCAACCGAGTTGCCGAAGAGCAAGTCGTAGCTTTGATCGCTTGCCCTAAGTGTCGCCTGTTCGCTCCAGCTCGAACCGTCGAAGGTGAACACATGGACAAGACCGCCGACTTCGGTCCAGTCGTGTTCCTGGACACTCCCGTGGGCGGTCCCAAGCTGGCCGACGACCGCGGTGCGCCCGTCAGCGCTCATCGCCACGGCAAAGCCGTAGCCGACAGCACCGGTGAATTCGGCCTGGGGCGCTTCTGGGGTTTCTGACGGTTCAGCAGCACTCGTGGGCGACGCCAAGACACCTACTCCCCCGGCGACCAAGAGCACCGCCGTCACCACAAGCGCAAGCGAGCACCGCATTCGCATAGCAGGGATGACCATGTGAGGCGAGTATTTCACAGCCGAAGGGAGATGTCACGACCCCAACCCACGGTGCGTATTACAGTGACGAGAGGATGTTCGACCTCGATGGATATCTGGAGCGGATCGGGCTTGCCGGTCGGCCCAGCATCGCCGAGGTGCACTTGGCACACAGCACCTCGATTCCCTTCGAGAACCTCGACCCCCACCGCGGCGTGGAGGTCTCGCTGACGGCCGAGGACCTGTTTGACAAGCTCGTCTCGAGGCGCCGCTGGGGCTACTGCTTCGAGCAGAACCTGCTGCTGGCGGCCGCGCTACAGGCGCTCGGCTGGAATGTCGAGCTGTTCCTCGCGCGTGTCCTCTATCGCGCGCCGGCGGGAGTCGTGCGTCCCCGCTCACATCTGCTGCTGCGGGTAGACGACGGCAACGGGATCTGGCATGCCGACGTCGGCTTCGGGCAGGGGACTCTGCTCGATCCGATCCCCTTCGGCCCCGGCGAGGAACACAACCAACAGGGCTGGCGCTACCGGGTCATCGACCGAGGCCCCGAACACGTGCTGCAGCAGTCAGAAGAGGACGGCTGGGTCGACTTGTATGCCTACATCCCGCACCCGTGCCCGCCCATCGACATCGAGGCGATCAACTGGTGGGTCTGCACCAATCCCGGCTCGCCGTTCGTGACCGGTCTCGTGGTGACGATCCAGGACGCACAGGGAAAGCGCTCGGTGCTCAGCGACTGGGGCGGCGAGCTGACGCTGTCAGAACGCACGCCCACCGAGACGAGCGCGACCCCAGTGACGATGGAGATGGTCCCAGGGTTGCTGGAGGAGCGATTCGGCCTGAGGGGGTTCGAGCTGGACGGCGAGCGCCGGCCGGCGCGCGGGCTGACCGCTATGAGCGATCGGATTCGGGCTTCTTGGCAGCCCGCTCAAGCGCACCGAGCACGTCGGCCCTCTTGGGGACCGGTCACACCGTCGACCGCGGCCTCCAGCAACGGATTAGAGCCCGCCCACCCAGACCCACACACCAGCTGAGCGGTCGATACCTGGTTCTCAGATCTGGTAACATGTGGCTGTGAAGCCATCGCTGGAAGACGTACTGGAGAAGGCCGCGCGGCTGCAGGAATTGGTGCCCGGCGCGGTGCTGGTCGGCGGATCCGCAGCGGCGCTGCACGCCCACCATCGGGAATCGCTCGATCACGATCATGTCGTCGCGGACCTCGCGGAGCGCTTCGACGCGATCCTCCAGAACTTGGAGGCGCTCGGGGACTGGTCAATGACACGAGCGCAGCCCGGGAAGATCATCCTCGGCGAGCTCGGAGGCATCGAGACCGGCGTGCGCCAGCTGCTTCGCGGCCGGCCGCTCGAGACCACCGAGATCGAGGTACGCGGCAAGCGGCTCGTCGTCCCGACCGCGGCAGAGATCCTGAGGATCAAGGCGTGGCTTGCCCTGAGCCGCAACCAGACCCGGGACTACCTCGACATCGCTGCCCTCGCGGAGTCGATAGGACTCGACGACGCGGCCGCCGTGCTGCAAGGTATCGACGACTACTACGCCGACATCAACACCCGCCCAGAGGCGGTTGCCACACAACTCGTCAAGCAGCTGGCGGACCCACGGCCGCGAGACACCGAGGTCACCACGCAGCTCGCGAGCTACAAGGCGCTCGATCCCCGCTGGCACGACTGGTCCACGGTCAAGGCGGTGCTCGCGGACCTCGCCGAGAGGATGACACGATGACCACGCAATTCCGCAACCTCGACTTCAACACCACCCAGCCACTGGACCAGTGGCCGGCCGAGGCGATTCAGACGGTCATCGACCGCGGCTCACTGTCGGACTGGCGTGCGCTCGCGCAGGCGATCCGGCAGCACCCCTGGGGGCCCGCCGCACGCACCGCCGAGACCGTGGCCGCCTGGGACGAGCACTACGGCGTCGATGCGTTGATGCTCAGCGTGATTCGCCACGCGCGCGAGGACATCGCCCTCGCGGGACGAGCCGAGTATGCCGCGCGGATTCGCTCCTGGCGCACCCAGACCGGGATGACACTCCGCCAGTTCGCCCGAGCAGCCGGCACCTCGGCGTCACGGCTGTCCGACTACGAGAACGCGAAGGTGGCGCCAACGACCGACGTGCTCGCCCGACTCAGCCACGTCGTGGACACGCACGCGCGGCGCTGAGTCTGGCCGGACGACGCGCTGATCGGCGGCGGCGTGAGCTGCGCCGACAGGGGTGGCGAATGTGAAAGGCGATTTAGAGATGAGCTGCGGCGCCCCGGGAATAAAAGAAAAACGGCGATGCTAAAAAATAAGCTGCGGCGCACGACGCGTTGTATTCGATCGGTTTGCGGCCTTGCCGGCCGAAGTTGGTTCGATTCGCCGGGTCTTGGTCTCGCGGATTAAGGCCCCACCCACCCGGATGAGACTGACCGGGGGTTCGATAGGAGAGGTCGCCGTCCTCGGCGCTCCTCGTCGCCCTGCGTACGCTCGACGACCTACAGCGGACGCAGCCAAACCGGCAGCGTCTTCAGCTGGTTGGCGAACGCCGACTCGACATAGGTGGGCGTATCTGCGATCTCGATGTGGGGGAAGCGCGAGAGCGTCTCCTCGATCAGGATCTGCAGCTCCAGGCGCGCGAGCGCAGTGCCCAGGCAGAAGTGGCGGCCTCCCGCCCCGAACGCCTGGTGCTCGGCGTTGCGCGTGATGTCGAAGCGGTCCGGCTCCTCGAAGCGACTCTCGTCGCGGTTGGCCGACGGGTACCACATCACCAGCTTCTCGCCCTCGCGGATCTTCTGGCCGCCCAGCTCCGTGTCGCGGGTGGCCGTGCGGGCGAAGTGCGCGAACGCGGGGAACATGCGCAGCGACTCCTCCACCACACCCGGCACCAGCGTCGGGTCCTCCACGACCTGGCGGAGCTGCTCGCGGTCCTCCATCAGCGCGCGCATGCCGCTGCAGTAGGTCGCCTTGGTGCTGTCGTTGCCGGCTGCCATCAGCAGCAGGAAACCCATCACGATCTCGTGGTCCTCCAGGCGCTCGCCGTCGAGCTCCGCGTGCACCAGCACGCTCGTCAGGTCGTCCGTGGGCGTCTCGCGGCGTTCGGCGATCAGGCGCCCGCAGCGCTCGAACACTTCCGGGACCTCGTTCTCCATGACGCTGTCCGCTCCATCCGGCGTCGCGTCAGGGTCACCTGCGCCGACGATCGCGTTCATCAGTCGCGCCCACACCGCGTCGTCCTCGGGTGTGAGGCCCATGAAGCTGCCGATCACGCGCGCCACCACCGGCTGCGCCACATCGTTGACCAGGTCGCACGTCTCGCGGGCGGGCGGGCCCTCCAAACGATCGAGCACACCGATGGTGATCGCGCGGATCGCGTCCTCGTGCTCGGCGATCCGCTTCGGTGTGAAGCCGCGCTGGAAGAGCGACTTCAGACGGTCGTGCTTGGGCGGGTCCATGCCGATGAACATCGCCTGCTGCATCTCCAGCGACAAGCCTGTTTTCTTGGTGGCCGTGAAGCCGCCCACTTCCGATGAGAACGTCTGCCAATCGCGGCTGACCTCATGCACGTCATCCGCTCTGGTCACCGACCAGAAGCCATCCTCTTCGGGGTACTCGGTGATGCCATCCGACCAGTGCACCGGGCACTCCGAGCGCAGCCGGCGGAAGACCTCGTGCGGCGGCCCCTCCTGGAATTGCTCACGATCGGCTACGCGCACCTCGTCAAGCGGCGTCTGATCCTGACTGGTAGTGCTCACGATCCCCCTTCCCGTAGTCACGTTGCGCCGTCCTTGAGCGGAGCCTACTCCACATAACTACGCCTGGTGGCGGCCTGGCCGTGATTTTCAGTTGAGGTGGGCGCTAGCGCGGCGAACCGCGTGCTCGTGCTCTGGGTGCTCGGCGTTACACAGCGGGCAGGCCAGCATCTCGGCACGCACCTTCGGGTCCTGCGCCTCCTCGGCACACGCCTTCGCCCAGGCCGTGTCGGTGTACTTGTAGGACAGCTCGTACTCGATGGACCCACGGTGCTCAAAGACGCGCTCCGCCGCGGCCTCGCAGCACTCCTCGGCGGTGGCGCCGGTAATCGTGTGCTGGAATCCCCGCGGTCCTGCACAGAGCCCGCTCCAGCCGTCCTCCTCGGTGTATGAAAGCGCGCACGAGTAGCGCGGGCCGAACGGTTCGGTGAAGTCGGAGAGCTTGAGATCATGTTGGCGCATCGCTGTTTACCGTAGAGCAACCCGCCCCACAACCATCGGCTCCCCCACCAGGCCGCGGGCTGACTACAATCCGCGCCATGATCGACGCCACCCACGATGCAGCCACCCACGATGAAGAGGTCCCCGGGGCTGGACTCGACGACGGCGGGGCTGGACTTGGGGTCGAGGACGACGACGGAGAGCAGCTCATCGAGGTTCAGCGGGTCCGGTTCGCGCGGCTGTTGGAGAAGCTCGAAGGGGAAGGCTTCGACGGCTCCGAGCACCTGGCCAAGCTGGAAGCCGCCGGCACCTGGCCCGGAGACGAGGGCACTCGCCAGGACTTTCTGCTCGACAGCTCCGCCGTGCGCCTGCTCGCCGCCGATCGGGAACTGCTCGCCATTTATCTGCGCCTGCTCCAGCGCCAGCCTGGAGTGATTCTCATTCCCTTGGTTGCGATGACCGATGCCTATACCTGCGGGCCCGATGAGCGCGCGCTGGTCGATCGTTTGATCGAGGAGATCAGCGTCGATGGCGATGTGTTCTTGCATCTCACCTTCGAGGAGGCGAGGCGGGCTGGTGAATTACGCTTCGAAGCCATGGCCGCTCTCGAGGCATCTGAGACATGACGCTCGAAGAACGCTGAGAGCTCTAACCGATCCGTGCCCCGTGCGGCACACCCATACACATGATGAGAACTCGCGAGCAGATAGACGCCCTGCTCAACAACATGCCCGAGGCCGAGCTCGAGTCGGTGCTCGGGATACTGACGTCAAGACTCGCCAACGAGTACGACCCCGAACAGGTGAAGCCCGGTGACCTCGTCGATGACTGGGGGAACCTGTCGGCGCTGCGGCGCGCGTCGCCGCCCCGCCGGCTGGGTCACCTGGCTGAAGGAGAGATAGCCCAGAACGGCGAGACGATCGGCGAAGCGATGAAAAGACCAGACGGCCCCACGCCCACGCCCACAACAAGGCGCGGGGAGGTCTGGTGGTATGAGCACCCCTACATGAAGCCGCGCCCCGCCCTGCTGATGAACCGCGACGAGACGGCCGGTGATCCGGACGAGCTGTTTGTCGTGCTCCTGACCACGATCGACGGCCTGCCCGGTGAGGTGAAGCTCGGCCCCTCAGACAGGATGCCGAGGGCGTGCGCGCTGATGGCAGATCAGATCGACGTGGCCGACAAGCGCCACCTGGGCGCCCGCATCACCGTGCTCGATGAACCGAAGATGAGCGAGGCGTGTAGCGCGCTGACGGAAGTCCACGTCTGATCGACGGCCGGGGCCGGCGTGAGGAAGTCGGGAACGACCCTCACGTTGATGCGACATGTTCACGGGCGAGCTGTCAAAAAAGACAGCGACTAAAAGAAAGAGCTACGGCGCACGACGCTGCTTATTCGATCTGTCGTCGGGGCTAAGTGACTTCATTGAGGACAGCTCCGCCACCCGGCGGGGGCATCAGTTAGAGCTTGTTCGCTTCGGCGCGGCTGTGAAGCAGTGAGCGCAGCCTACTCTCGGTTTCTTCGGCTACAGGCTGCGGGAAGGTGGTTGTGATCAGGGCGACTTCGGCTGGGCCGGAGAGGAACGCAAACGCGTCGATGTACAAGTGAGGTTGCGTCGGTTCGATTGTCGAGGGCACCCCGAGGATGGCCACCGCAATCCGGTAGCCGAAGCCTCCCGGGATTCCCGGCAGCGGGTAGGGGAGTCGGCTGACCGTCACCGGCCCGTAATGGACGCGTGAGCCGTCCTTGCCTGCGAGTTTCAGGGGGAAGAGGCGCTTGGCGCAGGCAAGTGCGCGCTGGCTGCGGTTGGACGCGTTGTTCTGCTCGGCGAGAGCTGCACTCGGCATGACTTCTACGTCTGAGCGGATCTGTTCGTGCTCGGGGTCTGTGATTCCCGTGAAGCTGGCGGAGTGAATATTCGCCACGACCCTGCTGGCGGTTAGGTTCCCGGCGCAGCGTTCCACTTCGCCCACCCGCGTCGCGTCGGCCTTTTCGCCTCCGGGAGACGTCATGCTCATGCCGGGGAGGTCGGCCTCCTGCAGGTTTACTGCGTGAGCGTAGGCCGTGGCTTGCACCTTGGTGATCGGCGGACTCGCAGTCGAGGCCGCAGGCGCCGACGCGCTGCCGCCGCAACCAGCCACAGCGCTGACTACCGCCACAAGAGCAAGACATGCGGCCACCGACCGAAGCACCTTCCGGATCATAAGGCCTATATCGGCAAACAGGGGACACCGCTAGAGCGCCTTGGAGGTCGGCGAGGCAGGCGGACGGCGCTGGGCCTTGACAAGGGAAAAACGGCGATCTAAAAAAGAGCTGCGGCGCACGACGCGTGGCATGCCCCAGGTCTGTGGCCTTGCCGGCCAGACGTTGTTTGATTCGCCGGGTCTTGGTCTGATCCGGTCCGGGGGCGGATGGCCGTGGACGGACCGGGGTTTGAACTGCCTTTCACTGCATTGCCAGCCGGCGAGCATCGAGGTAGATAGACTCGAGGTCGTGAGTGCAGACGAACACACTGAGGCGGACCCTGCCGGATCGGGTGGCAGCTTCGCGGGGTCGCTGCCTAACTTGCCGGACCTGTCGTGGGAGGACTTTGAGCGCGCCAGCGAGCTCGCCCGCCGTCATCTTCTCGATGGTCAAATCACGGGCGACGACGAGGACTACGTCTCGGCTGCGCCCGGGGCGGACTTCGGCCCCGGGGATTAGGTGCTTAGCCGCGCTCGGCGCAGGCCGGAGCCGGTCGAGCTTGTGCATGCTTAAAATATCGCGTACTCACGGACGAGCTTTGGGAGAGAATTGGTCTCGAACAGGAGCGCGAGCAGCCCGTTCTGGATCGTCCTACCGAGACGATGTGCCTGCTCGAAGTCCTCCGAGTCGCTCGCGTCATCACGGGTCAACGCTTCCAGCCCCTGCCGGAACGCCTTCGTATTGAGCAGCCCGATGAACTCGTCGTAGGCGCCGAGGGTGCGTCCGCCCTCGTCATGGGCACCGGCGTCCAGAAAAGACTGTGCCAGCCTGTCCGTCGGCGGCATGCGAAGCCTCTCGGCGAGAAACGCAGTGACCTCCTCAGGAGGAAGAACCGCACATTCCAGGACCGGCAGCAAACCGCCTGCAAAGAGAATCTTGCGCGAGGTGCGCAGCTTTACGTTCCGTATCCCCCACCCCTCCCCACGTCGCTTGCGCTGCTTACCGGCAAAATCCACGCAGATTGTGCGCCAGTAACGCACTATGTCGTTCAGCAGCAGCCTCGGAACCCCGCCAGGCTTGCGAGCATCCCGCAGGTAACCATCGAGGATCTTCTCCCACGCCTCCAGGTGGTTCACCTCGCCGAGGATCGCCTGCGACTCGAGAAGCAGGAGCATCCTCCTACTGAGGTTGTTGTTGTCATCCTCCTGCAGGCCAATCCGCTTCTCTAGGTAGTCACAAAACGCGACCTCACCGAACAAGCCCTCGCGGCCGGGCTTCACGTCAAGTACCTTCGCCACTTCCTCAATCGACGGATTCACCTCATGATCCGGACGCCACGCCCCGTTAACCAGGACCATGTAGTCGTCATCGCTTTCCGAGGTGACCTCAGCTCGACCCCAGGAACCCATCATTACGACCGAGACGTCCGGCTCAGGGTGCAGGACCGCCATTTTCCCGCGGCGTTCCTCGAATCCGCTAGATGTCCTCTCGCGCGCCTCGATCAGATGCCTAAACTCGTGGCCACAAGCCTGCGCCAGACGCTCGAGCGGGCTGGCCTCCATGCTCGAGCTCAGCAGTCCCGGGGTGGCGCCTCAAGGATCCAGGGGACGTCCAGACACCGTTGAAGCAGCGGCGTGAACAGCTCTTCGTGTTCCTCGGTGAGCGGAACGTGGTGCAAGTCGGGGGACAGCGAGCTCACGTGGAGATGTCGCAGTCGGGTGCGAAACGCGTCGAGCAGCTCGGTGCCAGCCGCCATCGTGTCATCGACCGACCAGGCGTGCGCGATGTCGAAGCAGAACCCGGCCTCGGGCAGCACATCGAACCACCGTGAGAGCCCATCGACGGTGCATCCATCGTGCTTACCAGCATCCATGTTCTCCAGTACGAGCTTTCTCCCCAAGGACCGGTAGGGAGCTGGATCCTCCATCGTGTCCGGGTGCATCACGACCGCTTGAGCGTGGGCACTGAGCTCGAGGAGAACGTCCACGAGAGCCGGCTCGGACATCACGCGACCCTTGGACGGGCCGTGAATGCTCAAATACCGAAAGGGCAGGGGCGGATCGTCAGCCAGGTAGCTCGCGAGACCATCGATCTCGCCCTCGGAGAGCACAGAGAGCTCGATCGCAAACGGCGAGAGCTCTCGTGCCTGTCCGACTTGAGCCGGCCAGTCGCCTCGCAGATCGCCCATGTAGCCGGTCGACGCCCCCAGCGGATGATGCGCCAAGACAAGCAGGTCGGGCTCGGTGAGAAGCAGCGGGACCATGGGTTCAGCCTAGCGACCAGGACCGACAGCAGCTCTGAGCAAGACGTTTGCCGATGTCCCGAAGAGGAGATCGAACGTGCAGCCGTCCGGCCGTGCGTGAGACGCGGCGGAAAATGGCAGCTGAGCGGCGGCACAGCGAGCTGGAGCCGAGTAGAGGTTGGGCTAGGCCACGGCCATGAGCTCCCGCTCGACTTCGCCATCCACGGTGCGTTGGAAGCACACGAGTAGCTCCTCGTCCAGGACGGCGGCGATGCGCTGGAGAGTCGGCAGCTGCGGGATGTGGGTCCCCTTCTCGAGTCGTGAGATCGCGCTATGGGATGTGCCGGCTGCTTGCGCGACTTCCGCTTGGGTGAGACCGAGCTCGAAGCGACGCTCCCGCAGATGCGCGGCGATCGGGCTGATCTCCCGAAGGGCACAGATACGCTCGTATTCGGCGCGCGCGTCGCGATAGGGCTGGCTACGCCCAGCGCGACTCTGGGCCGCATCGGCAGCGCTACGTCCGACGGGATTGTGAAGGGTGCTAGCCATAGAGTGATCTTATCACGGATGGTAAGCGTCGTTTAGGTGCCACGTGACCCCGGAGGAGCATCCTGCCCGGCCGCGCGAGGCCGTCGACGAGGACGCTCGTCCATCCTCGCTTGGAAGTCAGCCATTCGCTTCTCAGCCTTCTGACGGTCGCTCACGGAGATAGAGCCGGTGTTCTTCTCGAACATGTGCAGCAGGACAATCAGGTTCCGGGAGCGCTGATAAAGCACTCGATAGCGGGTCCTTGCGAACCGAACCCGCAACTCCCGCAGCCCTCCGGTGATCTGCAACGTGGCCGGGAACTCTGGCGGTGGGTCGCGTGGATCACGGCCATCGAGATACACCTCGATGGCATCGTCGATCTTCGCTACCGCGAGAGGCTGTCCCTTCAGCAGCTCCTCGAGGAAGTCGTCGACCGGCTCCTTCCCTCGCTTGTCTCGATAGAAGACGGCCTGTGTGCGGCCACGCCGAGCAGCCATCGAGCTACCTCTCTCGCACGTCTGGACTCAACATGACCTCAACGCTACGGCGAGCTTGGGATGGGAGGCGATGGCGAGCCGGCGCTAGGATCTCCGCACCGTGCGGAGAGGGGGATTCACCACCGGAGTCGGGCTGTGGGTTGGCGTCCTGCTGCTCGCCTGCTCGGGCTGCGGCGGATCGACCTCGCATGGGAGTGCGGCGACGCAGAAGGGCGCAGCGACGTATCGACGCGTCGCGACGAATAGCGGCACCATCAAATACCTGGGTGGCCCACACGGCATCGTCTCGGACAAGCTGCCCAGCGGATCGGCATTCTCGATCAGCGGTCAGCGCTATCTGTTCATGGGCCATCACCACCTCGAAGTGAGAGTTCATTTCGCTGACCCCGCACAGATCAAAGAAGGCGGCAGTAACTGGTCACAGGGATCCGGCGGGCTGGAATGGGGAGCCCAAACGGGCTGTGAGGGACATCCGTTTGTCATTGTCTATGGGCTCCTGAGGGCACCCAATGACTCGGCGTTCACGCGGATATCCGGCAAACTCATTGAATATCGGAAGGCCGCTCTGCCGGCGTCGCTTCATACGAACGGGGCTTTGTTTTACGGCACCTCGTCGAGCTCTGTGGGCGGCCTGACGATCCTGTCTCCTACCGGACAGCCGCTCGCCAACCAATCATCCGGGTTGATCATCGAACCTTCCGGAGGAGTGTGTAGTCACCATCAGGGCACACCTGCTGCGCTAAACAGGTTTCCCCATCTTCTAAACAGGCTTCCCCGTCTTCGTAGCGCTGTCGCACAGATCGCCCAATGCATGCGCCGTCAGGGCTTCGACGTCACCGGCCCGAACACGTCCAAACGAGGTCCGCTGCTCAATACTCACGGGATCAATACCGGGAGCGCTCGGTACATGGGCGCGAGGAGAGCTTGTGGGAAGGAAGTGCTGCGGGGGCTGCGGGGCTCGGGAAATGGCCGCTGAGGGTGACGACTAGCGTCGCGACTCTGCGGTCGCGCGCTTATCGGCTTGCCGGCGCTTGCGCTTGGACGCTCGCTTGGCCTCGGTACGGGTCATCCACGCCCCCCCGCCATTCTTCGCGCCGGCATGCTCGGTCTTGATCCGCTCGTAGGCCATTGGGTCCGCATTTTAGACGCAAAGTCGTTCATGGACTCTTGTTCTATATGCTGAAACTGCTCGCATGCCGATGGGGCTGTGTGATGTCTCATTGCCTCCACGCCCGCAAGCTGATCGCCGCCATAGCCATCGCTTGTGGGGCGTGGCTGTCGATCGCTGCGCCTGCGGGCGCTACGGGCGCGAGCACGATCGCCACGGCAAGCGAACTTCCGCTGGGCAGCCTTGTGGTTGGCGGCGGGCAGCCGATTGACTTCTACCGGTTGGAGCTCTCCGCGGGGGATCAGATCGACATCGTCTATGACATGCTCAGCCAGCCCAACTGCGGCTACTTGTACCTCTTCGACCCCACGGTCACCGACTTCAACCTCGCGGAAGTAAAGGCCGTGTCAGGCGTCAACGTGGGCCCGGGACAGCAGTCTGTGGTGCTGACCTCGAGCTTCAACGGGCTCGGTACGTTTGCCGTCGCGATCGATGGCCCGAATAACTACCAGATGCGTAGCTATCCACCGCTGCAGACTCCTGTCGGCCAGTGCACAGTGGTCACCCCCTTCAGCCTCACGGCGACGATCGAGCATCTCACGCGGGTCTCCTTTGGATCCTTACCAAGCCACCTCAGCAGCCCACGACGCCGCCTACGTCTACAAGCGTACGTTCAATCCCCCGCAGGAACACCGATAGGCACCTGCCTGTTCGAGCGACTCGAGGGCTCTCTGCCGGTGCGTGTTGCGCAGACGTCTGCGCGAAACGGTGTGTGCGCCGCCAGGATACGTGCCGGTCGGACTGGTTCATTTGCCTACAGAGTCACGTTCACCGGTGCTGGATGGCAAACTGCGCAGGGGACCAGCCATATGGTCGTTGTGCGCTGACACCGAAGGTGCTGATCTGTGAAGCGGAAGGGTAGCTAGTTTGCGGCGCGCACCGGTGAGAGCGGAACGCGGTTCATCGGTAAATCGCTATCGTGTTGAGCAGGGCCGCAGGTGGCTTGACAACCATCGCTCCAAGCTCTGAATCCGTGTCCGTCTGCGCCATGTTCTGCTGCATCTGCTTGCGCAAGCTCTGTGGTAGACCCGCCAGTCCGAATGCATCGAAGATCGACCAAACCTCGTCCTGTCGCAGTCGCCGCTGCAAGGTTCCGAGGATCGTGGCCTCGCCGTTGAGCTGATCCTGGTCGATCCTGAGAGCGTCCGCCTTCAGGCTGGCAATGAACGTGTAGTCGGGCGCGCCAGTCGGACGGACGAGAACAGGGATTGCCTTCATCAGACCAGAGAGCGCCGAGAACGCCTTGATCGCCTCCAGGCCATCGGTATCGATCTCCTGGCCTGCGCTGCTCATGACAGCCATCAGAGGCTCAACCGACTCAGCGATACCTCCGAGCTGCGCGATCACAGACAGCTCGATCGTCGCGTCGATCTCAAGGGCCTCGCCTCTTCTAAGCTGCCCCCAGATGGTGTCATCAAAGACTTCGAGAAACTGGAGTGAGTCAGCCTGCTCCAGTGTGTCGATCAACCGCGAACAGGCACTGTCCGGGGTCTGGCGAACCGTTCGTGACGCACTGATCTCCGTCGCCTTGGTTCGCCCCAACTCTGCCTTGAGCGGAGCAGCCTGAACACCCCCTCCTCGCCGCTTGTCCAGCTTCTCCACGTCGGTTTGGGTCTCCTCGCTCGATACTCCGCCCTCAACCTGCGAGAGAAGTCGCTCGACAAGATCCTCGTCCAGATACATGTAGTCTCGCAGCCGTACGCTCACACCGAGAATATAGCCACATCTGGAACTCGGGCTAGACCTTTCTGGAAACCGCTTGGCTTCTGGTTCTTCGCAACTTCTTCGACCTGATGCCTGGCGGTTCATTCATCACGTCACTGACGATATTCACTCGTAATGCGGACGCCGCGGCGCTGTGCCGTGGAAAGAGCGTGAGATCAAATCTGAGGATTTTTGCTAAGCGGATCGCGAGCGCCCAGGCTCGCGGCGGCTAGGTCACATACATGCCCTATGGCCGTCCGCTCGAGGTGAGGCTTGGGCGCGTTCGCGGTGTCCTGCGTCACATCGGGATGCGGATCTCGATGAGCGAGTCGTAGAGCCGCACGTCCATGCGCGCGCTGTCGTGGAATTCCGGGTCGAGCAGCGTCACGCCGTGCTCGGCGGCGACCTCACGCGCCGCGTCGCACCAGGACCGGAGCCACTCTTCGGAGTCGGGCACGTCGATCGTGGCGGCCTCGTTCTCGACGAGGATCACGTGGAGCTTGACGGCGCGCGGGTTCAGCCGCTCGCCCTCCTGGATCTGCAGCATGAGCTTGTAGAGCCGCTTCTTGACGCGCTTTCCGGTGTTGCGCCTGTGCTTGCGCAGCGTCTCGGAGATGAACGTGTGGATGCTCTCGGCGAGTGCCGCCCGCGCGTGGCGCTCGCCGAGCAGCCGCCCGAACGCGATGCGCTTCTCCTCGGAGCCGTCAAACGGGTCGATCGGGTCGCGGTCCACCAGCAGTCCCTTCTCGAGCGCCACGTTGAGCCGCAGGTCGGCGACGTAGCACTCGCCCGCCGGCGCCTGGAACGCGGGGAGCGGACAGGCGTAGTCACAGCCGAGCAGCGGGTCGTCGTCCTTGACGAGCAGGACGGGCGAGACGTTGATCCACGGCTGGACGGGCTCGGGCCGGTCCTCCGCGATGTCGCACGTCTGGCTGGTGATGATCCCGAACGGCGGCGCGTCGGCCGGGTCGAGCGCGAGATGCGCCGGCACCGTGTCCGGCTCACACGCGGCGGCCTCCAGGCGGGTGAGCTCCCAGATCGGGTGCAGCAGCGACGCGGCGTAAACGATGGGAGGCTTGGCGATGAGATCGCCCTGTTGAAACTTCTGTGCGGCTTCGACGACCTCTTGGGGCCAATCTCCTAGCCCCTTGTCGATCACCGTTCCAGTCGCCTACTCCGTGCTGGGGTGGCTCGTTTCAGGCGGCTACTTGATCTGGGACCGTCACCAGTTGGCCCACTGGTGCTCGGTTCCCAGGCGGCGTCGAGCCTGGGGCGTGGCACGGGACTGACCGGGAAGATCACCTCATCGGCTGCGCGTTCGAACGGCTCGTACTTCTTTTGCTCGAGAAGTAGCAGCGGACACGGTTTGCCTCGCTTTAGCCAACCCGCCAGCTCCTGACCGAGAGCCTGATGCAGTGCCGAGACAACACTATGCAGTTGGAACAGTCGTCGGGCCTGCTCGCGCTTCCGGGGTTCCGTACCGTACTTCCAAGACGCCGAGACAGTCGTCCTGCTGACTTTCACGATCGCCGCCAACTCCTTGTCTGACATTTCCAGCCACGACCCGAGCTCCTTGAACGCGTTATACGCGCGTGATGGCGGGTGGTGACGAGCCCTGCGCGCCGGGGGCGTCGTGAGTAACCCCTCGACCTCGTAAACATCCGGGGCATCCGACCACGTACGGCTCGCTATGTTGTTGACGACAACGTGACCCTTGAAGCTCTTAAGGATCGGCGTTGCATCGATGATCTGTGCGAGCCCGGTCAGCCGCACGTCGCGGTCGGACAGACCGAGCCCTCGCACGCGGCCGAACCCAGTGAACTCGAACCCGTCCGAGGATCCTCCGTATGCGTCCTGCTCACCTTCGAATTCGAGGAACGCGAGTTGCGTCCCGACCGCGCGGCCTGCACCGAACATGTCCGGCTCGAAGATCTGCCGGCCGTCCGGGGAGCCGGTCTGAACCATGCTGGCAGATAGCCGCGTTTCGCCGCCGGTCGTGAACCACCTCTCCCAGCTTCGTGCAGCTTCAGGATCCAAAGAGCTCGCCGAAGTCGTCGCAACGTACCGCGGCGATTCCGCGGCGTAGGTGTACCGATCGTTGAGGTAGAGGTTCATTTGCTCAGTGCGTCCAAGAGAGCAGGGGTGGCGGCCGCTCCGAACACGCTGTCCGATTGCTCCCGGAAACCCCCCACGACCTCAAGGATAGCCGTCGGGTCGAACTGTCGGACTCCCTCGCGATAGAAATCGCAGTCGACCACGTACACCGAGCGGTCATCGCCAGTGATCGCGGCCAGTCCCTGACGCAGGCCACACGTAGCGCCGTTTCCAGCATCAAGCAGGAGTTGCTGCTGGCCGCCCCTAACGGCCTGGCCAATCCCAGGCACGGTGATCGGCCCCAGGAACTCGGGAGCGATGTACTGCTCCCAACCGGTCGGATCGACTACCCCTAGGTCTCCGCCTCGGATGCGATCGACGAACCGAAGCCCCACCCGTTGCTCGACAGCAGGAGAGACAACCTCTGCCAAGGCGTCGAGCGTCTCGGTCAGACGCTCAACAAAACTATCCCACCCAACATAGCCCTCGCCGTCTGCCTGTAGCGCAACGTTGTCAGGGAGCAAGACCAGCGACCACGAGTCGTTCTCGGCCTGGAGGCTCCACCCGGTCCTCCGAGTGGTTTGCTGCTGGAGTGGGCCACCTGGGCCCATCTCGAACAGGATCCGGTTGGCACCCTCAGCCGGTTCGATCTTCGAATAGCGGCCACTGGGACCACCAACGCGCTCGTGAAACTCGATCGCCAGCGCCCCTTCACTGACGCTCGGCTGCTCCTCGAACCGAATCTGGCAGATGACCGTGGAGACAGTGGGGCGCCGCGAGACGCGCTCGTCGGCAGGCGGAAGATCAAGCGGCATTGTTGCGATTCATCGGCACGAACTGAACACTACTTGAACATTCTATGCGCTGCGTAAGTCCTTACAGGGCCGACCGACTCGCGGAGGCTGGCGGAATAGGTGCCTATAGGTACTCGATAGGCACACAATAGGTAGCTATGATGTCGACTCATGCAGCAAACGACCTTCACGATTACTGGCGAGCTTTCGGAGCAGGGCCTCCTGCAAGCACGAGCGTCCTTAGACGACCTCCTCGCGAAACACGGCTATTCGCTGCCTACAAGCAACCCAGAGGAAATGGCGACCCGAAAGGCACGGGCACTGCGAGAACGGGTCGGCGACGTAACCTGGAAGTTCGTGCGCACCATTGCCCACTGCTATGAGCCGGAGCAGGAGTTCACGTTCGAGAGCCTGCTCCACACTTTCAGCGTCGACATCGAAAGCATCCGGTCTTGGCACAGGAACATGTCGAAGGCCACAAAACGAATCGATGAAGAAATGGGCGCCGAACCTAGGTTCTTGGAGTCCCGATGGGATGGCAGTCGTCAGCACTACTGGCTGACACATGTCATGCGAGAGGCTCTGATCGAGGCCGATCAGCGGTGAGGCTGTTTCAATAGACCTACGCCGCCTGGTAAGACGCGATTTGGGGCCATTTTTCGCGGCGGCGCTCTCGGACTGCCTCCGGTCGAGGCTGTAGCTTAGGACAGCACCAGCGCCTCCCCGGGCGCCTCATTTGGGAACGAGCGCAAACCCGCCTGGGCGAAGCTCGCGCCGAGACGACACCGCCGGGCCAGCATCATCCGTAGCCGTTCGTAGACGTCCGGCCGCTCCATGGTCAGGAGGATACGCCAGCCTCCGACCTCGCAATAGGATCATGTAAGTGGGCGCTTTCGAGGGCATCGAAACTGAGAAGATCAACACCGAGCTGACGACATTCGTCGAGCAGACTGCCCCGAACTATTCGACTGGCGCGATGTTCAAGCCCCCCGTATGCGGCGAGGCCCGGGCGATCGAACTGCGCGAGCGAGTCCTGCCGATCCTCGACAAGCTCTTTCCGGAGTGGGAGTCGGTGTGCTCAGGGAGTTCCCACGAGGCGTTCTCGGACACAAGGGAAGCCTGTATGCGGCTCCTCGCTCAGATCGCCTCTCGTTCCGAAATCGACGCCATGCTTGCAGGTCACGACGCCTCACCACAGTTGTCTGCGGCCCAGCTTCACGGGCACGTCTGGACGGCCGCCTCTGCTCAGTGGCAGACGGGTCACAGACACGAGGCGGTGCTCGCAGCCTCCAAGGCCGTCAACTCGATGCTCCAAGCAAAGGTCAAACGCCGCGATCTTTCCGACACGAAGCTAGTCCAAGAGGCGTTCTCGGAGAAGGACCCGCAGCCGAAGAAGCCGCGCCTCAGGTTTCCCAACATCGACGACGAGCAGACGCGTGACTCGATGAGGATGGGGGCGCTCAGCTTCGGGGTTGGCTGCTTCCAAGCGATCCGCAACCCCGTTGGGCACCTCCCCAACGAGGAGAACGAGCTAACCGAGCAGGAGGCGCTTGAGCGCCTGGCCGCTTGGTCGCTGCTCGCACGGTGGATCGAAGACGCGACAGTGGAGTCCGCCGCCGATTAGCGCATTTGGCTCGACCATCCTACCTTTGTGACCGGCGACACTCACCTCGGTTCGGGCTGGTTGCTTTGTTGTCTCCCATCCAGAACACCCGCCCACATCGCCACCCCGCCATGTCCTGCTCAGCCGCCGCTGGTGCTCGTGCGGTTGTTTTTTCCTATCCCCAACTCACTTAGCAGCCATCCCCCTTCGGACCCCTACGCAGCCACCACGTATCGGGCCCTCCTTCCAGGACGATCTCTGTCGCCTGCGTGAAGCCTCGACGTTCATAGAAGCGGCGATTTTCTGCTCAGGATGTCTCCAGACAACATGCCACGCCGAGTCGGTCGGCCTCGTCGAGTACCGGTGTGAGCACAGCGGTTGCGAGACCTTCGCCCTGACGCGCTGGATGAGTTGCCAGCACCCCCAGGTACTCAATAACGATCTGCTGGGCAGACAGCGGCAAGCGCGGTTTTGTAGGCGACGAGTCGTTCGTGGGCTTCCTCGCCGGCCAGTGAGACGTAGCGCGCCCAAGCTTTTTTGGTCCGCTGCTCATCATCATCGCCGCTCGGGCTTTCCCACATCGCGACGGTCGCCAGGTCGTCGCTGACCCAGATGTTCCCGCCGGGAGCTCTCAAATCAAACAGGGCTCCTACAAACTCAGGCGCGAGCCGCTCATACTCCTCGCCCATCAGAAACGCCCACCCCGGGTCCTCCGCGAAGGCCGCCGTCACGGTCGTCAGCACACCTGGGCGGTCCTGGGGGTGGGCTTGGCGGATCATTGGGGTGCTCGGCATGTCTCGTAAATTAGGGGGCAGAGCGGCTAGCGCTGCGGGGGTCCGGGGGTGGATCGAGGTAGTCGATGATTCGCACCGTGCGCTCCTCGGTGAGAACGACTTGCTGGAGGTGCTGGTGGAAGATGACGAAGGTGATCTCGCCCTCCGTCGCAGCCGAGGGGGCACGAAGGCCTATCACCGTCCCTGCGGCGCTCGTGCGCTGAGCTAGCGCTCGAGTGATGCTCGTATCCTCGCCGACGAGTAGGTCGTAGGTGACGCCCTCGTTGCTACAGACTCCGGGATCCATGAGATCGAGGAGCCGGCCTGCCGGAAGCTCGAGTGTGGAGAGGCGTCGCACGTCGTCAGGCGCAAAAGTTAGGTCACCTCGAGCGACCTGGCGAAGGAACTCAGACATCGCGGCCTCCGGCGAGCTCGACGCGTACAACGGCGACGGATCTCCGCGGTCGTGGTAGCGCCCGGGGCGACGCGCGTGCACGGGAAGCTCCAGCGCCGCCCGGTGCTCGGGCGTCTGTCGAAAAGCCAACGTCGAGATGGAGTAGACATGCACGAGTCGGAGCCTAAGCGATCGGCAAACAGCCGGCCGTGATCGATCATGTGGCCTAATCTGCAGCCGTATATGGTGCTAAAATGCCGGTCATATATGTGGGCAAATATGTTGACAAAACACCAGACACTAGATAGGCTGGATCGATGACCACTGTTGTTTCAGGACCATCCGGCGTACTGATCGCCATCAAGCAGGAGCTCGACCTCACCGATGAAGAGTTGGCGCGGGCCACGGGCGCCGGCGTTCGGACCATCCGCCGGCTGCTCTCAGAGGAGGAGCGACCCAAGCGAACGCGCCTGGAGGAGCGCATCGACGATCTGCGCACGATCGCTCAGATCCTCCGCGAGGCGTATTCGGCCGCGGCTACGCGCAGCTGGCTAATGGCCCGAAATCGCCTGCTCGGCTTCGATCGGCCGATCGACCGACTCGGCCGTGGAGAGTTCACAGCGGTGCGCGAGGCTGCCGAAGCCTTCGTCGACGGCGACTACACCTGAGCCTCGATATCAGCAGGACGCTCGTATCTTTCGGGCGACTCGCGTTCTTGTTATCTCCCACAAAAAACACCCACCTGATCCCCGATAATGAGGGCATGCCTGCCAACGAGTGGACGACCCCTGAGCGTGTCCTGAGCTATCTGGACCGGGCGGATGGATTCCCACACCGCGCGGAGGGAGAGAGCGTCCTGCTCGAGCATGTCCCTGATGAGGCTCGTCGCGTTCTGGACCTCGGGACGGGAGACGGCCGCCTGCTCGCGCTTCTGAAGCAGGGTCACCCTGAGATCGTCGGTGTCGGCGTTGACTTCTCCGAGGTCATGCTCGATGCCGCGCGCGAGCGCTTCGCCGGCGATCAGCGCGTCGAGCTCGTCCAGCACGACCTTTCAGAGCCGCTGCCCGCGCTCGGCTGCTTCGACGCTGTCATCTCGTCGTTTGCGATCCATCATCTCGAGCACGATCGCAAGCGCTCGCTCTATGGCGAGGTCTTTGACTTGCTCGAGCCCGGAGGCGTATTCGCGAACTTCGAGCACGTCGCGTCGCCGACCCACCGCCTGCACCTGGCGTTCTTTGAAGCGATCGAAGAGCCAATCGAGAACGAGGACCCGTCCGACCGCACGCTCGACGTGCACACCCAGCTGCAGTGGCTGCGCGCCCTCGGCTTCGATGACGTCGATTGCTACTGGAAGTGGCTCGAGATGGCGCTCCTCGTTGCTGTCAAGCCGGCCGGCGAGTAGCCGCTGCGCCGGTGGTTGTGCTGCTCGGAGAGCGGGATCGCGCCAGAAATTAAGGGCCCGCCCGCCCCCGCCCGCCCGGCGGCCTGGAAACATGGGCCTTTTAACCCTCTCCCTCTCCCTCTCTCAAAAAAATCTCAGCCCCAATCGAACGTTCCATCGTAGTTCCTGCCTATATCTCGCGGGTTCTTCTCGCGCGCGACGCGGGTTCCTCGCGCGCGCCCGCGCGCG
>OBLU010001233.1_pt1 | contig 23850 bp, 14 predicted proteins | sample 1518681 | NCBI WGS metagenome assembly OBLU01 (sample SAMEA3539304, study PRJEB22396) | soil metagenome | biome: tundra; feature: field; material: soil | place: USA | collected 2010-05 | depth 0.15 m
GCAAGCGGTTTGGGCCGCGAATCCTGTTTCTCGAAGCCAACTGGCTCATCCGGGCACGCGAAAAGACCGCGCTTGTCGGAGCCAACGGCACCGGCAAATCTACCCTGATGAAGGTCCTCTCCGGGCTCGAATCGCTTGATTACGGCTCGCTGCAACAGACACGCGGCATGAGCATCGGCTATCTGCCCCAGGAAGGGTTGCGGCTGGCTGGCCGAACCATCTTCGAAGAATGCCTGACGGTGTTTGACGAACTCCGCTCAATGGAAGGCGAGATCGAGCGCCTGGCCGGGCAATTGACCGAGCTCGATCACGCAAGTCCCGAATACGATGCGGCGGCCGAGCGCTTTTCACTGCTGCAAGAGCGCTTTCATGCGCTGGACGGTTATGCTCTCGATGCCCAGGTCGGCGGAGTGCTGACGGGTCTCGGCTTTGGCAAGGAAGATTGGAGCCGGCAAACGGATGAATTCAGCGGCGGCTGGCAGATGCGTATCGCGCTGGCCAAGCTGCTGCTTGCCAAGCCTAACCTTTTGCTCCTGGACGAACCTACCAACCACCTTGATCTTGAAACCCGGAACTGGCTGGAAGACTATCTGAAGAGCTATCCCTTCGGGTACATTCTCATCTCCCACGACCGTTATTTCCTGGATGTCACGATCGATCGCACCGTGGAGATCTGGAACAAGCGCCTGAATATCTATCAGGGCAATTACACCAAATATCTTAGCCAGAAAGACGAACGGCGCACGCAACTGAAAGCGGCCTACCGCAACCAGCGCATCCAGATCGAGCACCTCGAATCGTTCATTAATCGCTTTCGGGCGCAGGCTACCAAGGCCAAGCAGGTCCAGAGCCGCATCAAGGAACTGGAAAAGATCGAGCGAATCGAAATTCCTGAAGATGAGCCTGTCATTCACTTCAAGTTTCCTCAGCCCCCGCCTTCGGGGCGGATGGTTGTGGAGGCAGAAGGCCTGTCGAAGACTTACGGGACAAAGCGCGTGTTGCAGGATGTTCGTTTCACCATCGAGCGCGGAGACCGCGTCGCGCTTGTGGGTGTGAACGGAGCTGGTAAATCAACTTTGATCAAACTGATGACCGGTGTGGAGATACCCACAACCGGTTCGGTGCGCATGGGCCACAACGTGGTGAGCGAATATTTTGCCCAGGATCAGTACAAGGTGCTGGATGGGGAGTCGCGCATGCTCGATGACATGAGCCGTGCTGCCCTGAAAGTGCCCGAAGTTGAATTGCGCTCGCTGCTGGGATGTTTTCTGTTTAGTGGCGATGACGTCTATAAGCCGCTTGGCGTACTGTCGGGTGGAGAGCGCAATCGATATGCGCTGGCGCGAATCCTGGTCTCGCCCTCGAATTTCCTGCTGCTCGACGAGCCCACGAATCACTTGGATATGCGGGCCAAAGATGTGCTGCTCGAGGCGTTAGCGGCATTTTCGGGCACAGTTGTGTTTGTGTCACACGATCGGTACTTCATTGATCGACTGGCCACGCGTGTGCTTGAGGTAGAAGGCGGCTCGGTCACCAGCCACGAAGGCAATTACGAAGATTATCTTCGTCGCAAGGAAGAACAAAGCGCGGCAGTTTCGAATTCGGACGCTGCTGCGCCGTCCAGACAAACAGCGGCGGTGCAAATCAACCTTGAGGTCGCACCGGTTTCCAGTAATGGCTCGACTGCGAACGATGTTGCTTCAAAGGATCGCCCCAAGCGCCTGAATCCTATCAAGCAAAAACAGATGGAAGAGCGATGCGCGTTTCTCGAAGAGGAAGTGCCGCGCATTGAGGCTGCCCTCTCTCACACAGAACAGCAACTGGGAGTGTATGTTTCGGCCGAAGAGACGCAGCGCCTCTCTGTATTGGCGGATGAGTTGCGCGCACAGTTAGCTGCCGCGACTGCTGAGTGGGAAGAGTTGATGCTGCAGCTCGAGGAACAATCCGCGCTATCTTAGCTGCGCCTTTTCTCGGTTGCAAAGTAGGTTAGGGCCGTAAGAGGTAGTGCGATACCAATCCACGATGCCAGTGGCCAACCTCCCCGCGCATAAGCCCATGCGCCGGCGGCCGAACAGACCGCGCCACCCGCAAAAAATGTAGCCATGAAAAGCCCGTTGAGCCGGCTGCGATATTCAGCAGCCAGTGTGTAGATGGCTCGCTGGCCAATGACGAGACTCGAGGACACACCAAAATCCAGAAGGATCGCTCCAGAAGTCAGTAGGGCGAGCGCGGCAAAAGAACCACTATTCGACAAACGCGTGAGCAGGAAGCCTCCGAGAACGGAGGACATGGCCAAGCCTGTCGCGGTGCGGCTCCATCCGCGGTCCGCCAGATGCCCGGCCAATGGTGCCGCAAAAGCGCCTGCGACGCCGGCCAGTGCGAACAGAGCGATGCCACGCTGTGAAAGGTGAAAGACAGGCCCCGCTAACAATAGAGGTGACGTGGTCCAAAACAGCGTGAAGGCGCCGAACAGAAGGGCCTGGTAGAACGCTCGGCGGCGCAACACGGGCGTTGTTCGATAGAGCCAGATCATGGAACGTAATAATTCAAAATAGTGCTCTTTGGTTTCGGGTCGCCGCTGGGGCAAAGTCCATGCCAAGGCAATTCCAATTACCGCCATCAAGGCTGCGGCGACGTAAAAGACTGCAGGCCAACCCCAAAGATCATCCAGAAAACTGGCTGTGGGACGCGAAAGCATGATGCCGATGAGAAGGCCACTCATCACCTTGCCCACAACCGCGCCGCGCACGTGAGGCGGCGCCAGGCTTGCCGCATACGGCACCAGGATCTGCACAGCCGTTGAGCTGACGCCGATCACGAGCGAAGTCAAGAGAAATACCGCAGAGTGGGTCGCGGTCGCGGCCGCCAACAACGCAGCACAACTGACGGCGAGCGCTGCTAAAACCAAACGCCGGGTCTCTACCAGGTCGCCAAGCGGGACAATAAAAAGCAGCCCTAGCCCGTAACCAACCTGCGTGAGCGTAACAATCAGGCCGGTCGCGCCCAGGCTGAGCCCTAGCGCGTGGCCAATCGGACCCGCAAGCGGCTGCGCGTAGTAGATGTTGGCCACGATAATGCCGCACGCCACAGCCAGCAGCAGGACCAGTCCTTGCGGTACGCCGCGCACCGCCATCCGTTGGTCCGCCTGCGCTGAAGTTGGATTGGTAGCCTCTGCCAGAGCATGCTCCTTGAAGTTCCTTCGACCGATGGGGCGAACGACTGAGTGGCGCCTACCGAAATTACGCTTTCAGTCTTGGATGCCCAACCGCCATTCGGGATGCTGCATTTGGAACAGGGAAGGCCGCCCGGTCCGTTCGTGCATAATCAAAGCAATATGGCGCTTTTGTGGAGTCCCGAGAGCTGGACGCAGCGGTTGGCGGAATTGGAGGCGCAATCCGGCGACTTAAAAGAAGCACCCTTGCGGCGCGATGTGCGATCGCTGGGCATGCTGCTTGGTGAAGTTTTGCGCGAGCAGGCAGGCGACGATCTGTTTGCGCACGTCGAAGCACTGCGGCAGGGCACCATCCGCCGGCGCGACGCAGAGGCCCGAGGTAGTGAGGACGAGGCGGCGAGTCAGGCCACCACGGCGCTGGAACTGGTCCATTCGCTTCCCGTGGAACGTGCCATCCTGCTCACGCGCGCCTTTGCCTTCTACTTTGAGTTGATTAATCTGGCGGAGACAAATCATCGCAAACGCCGACGCCTGGCTCTCCAGTTGAACGGAGAAGCTGCTCATCAGCGAGGTTCGCTGGCTGGAACACTGCGTGAGATGCGCCGTGTCGGAATTAGCGCAGAAGAAGCCATGGGCTGGCTCAAGCAGGTGCTGATTGTGCCTGTATTTACGGCTCATCCGACCGAGGTGGCCCGTCGCTCCGTGATGTTCAAGCGCAGACGCATCGGCGAATTTCTAGAGGCTCTCGATCGCATCCCTATACCCGAGCAAGACCTTGCCCGCCTTGAAGAGCAAGTGCTGGCAGAGATTACGAGTCTTTGGCAGACCGATGAAGTGCGCTCGCACCGGCCTACCGTGTACGACGAAGTCAAGATGGGGCTCGACTACTATGATGTCTCCATCTTCGCCACGCTCCCTGCCCTGTATCGAGAGATCGCAGAGGCTCTGGATTCGTCCTACGGATTGAAAGTTGAAGCCCACACGCTTCCCCTGGTCATAACCTTTGGCTCATGGATAGGTGGCGATCGAGACGGCAATCCTTTTGTAACGCCGCAGGTCACGCGCGACTCCGTGAAGCTGGCACGCGGTCATCTGCTGCTCTACTACCAGCGCCAACTTGAAGAAATCATAGACTTGCTCACCAGCAGCGCGCAGCAAATCGCGGTAAGTGATGAATTGCTGGCGAGGCTGCGCTCCTATGTTGAGCAGGTACACACACCAGAGGCGCAGGTCTTCGGCGAGCAATATCAATTTGAGTACTATCGCCGCTTCATTATCTGCGTGAAAGCGCGCGTACTGCGGACCATGGAGCATCCAGGCCCCGAGAGCGGCCAACTCCCGGTAATGCCCTACACACTGGCTCACACCCAGGACAAGCTGACGCAGGCCCTGCCTGCCTATTGCTCCGTAGAAGAATTCATTGGCGATCTGGAATCGCTGCGCGCCTCTCTCGCCGAGAATCGCGGGCTACGTATTGCGCGAACCCTTGTCGATCCACTCATCGTGCAAGTGCGAACATTCGGTCTCCATCTGCACACCCTCGACATTCGCCAGCATGCGCGGGTTCATGCTGCAGCATTGCAGGAAGCGGTGGCTGATACGGTGGGCCTGGTGCTGCCCGGAACTTTGTCGGCGCAGACCGCGAGCGTGCTGGAGACGTTCAGGGTAGTCAGCGAAATTAAGAACGGTTGCTCGCCTGAAGTTATCCGCCACTACGTTATCAGCGGGGCAGCGTCTGTTGAGGACGTTCTGGCCGTTGTGCGGTTAGCGCGACTCGGAGGAGTGCAAGTCGAGGGTTCAGGGCGCGACCCCGGGTTGATGCCCGTGCCGCTCTTTGAGTCCATCGAAGATTTGCGGCAGGCTCCTGCCATTTGCCGAGAACTATGGAATCGCCAGGATTATCGGAATCTGCTTTCAACATGGGATAACTGGCAAGAGGTCATGCTTGGCTACTCCGACTCGAACAAGGACGGCGGCATGCTGACCAGCACATGGGAGATTTTCCGCGCGCATCGCGACCTGCATGTTGTGGCCCGCGAAGCAGGCGTGAAACTGCGGCTGTTCCACGGCCGAGGCGGGACTGTGGGGCGCGGAGGCGGCCCGACGCATCGCGCCATCTTCGCACAGCCTATGGATTCGTTCGAAGGGCAGTTGCGGATTACTGAACAAGGCGAAGTACTCAACTTCAAATACTCCGACGAAGTACTCGCGGAGCGCAATCTTGAGTTGATGATTGCCGCCGCGGTCGATGCCTTGGCTCGGCCTAACGCGCGCGATCCTGAGGGCCACTTCACCGGGATACTGAAACCGGAGTGGGAAGCTGCGCTCAATGAGCTTTCGGATGTGTCGCACGGCTTCTATCGCAAGCACATTTTAGAAGACCCGGACGTGGTGACCTACTTCGAGCAGTCCACGCCGATGGGGGAGTTGGAGCAAGCCAAGATCGGCTCCAGACCCTCGCGACGCAGTTCTTCACCAAACCTCGCAGATTTGCGCGCGATTCCTTGGGTGTTCGGCTGGACTCAATCGAGATTGCTGGTGCCGGCATGGTTTGGTGTGGGCTACGCATTGGAATTGTATTTGGAACATCCGGGCGCGCTCGAGTTGCTCAAGGGCATGGCACGGGAGTTCCCTCTCTTCATTGATCTTTTGCGCAATGTCGAAATGGCTTTGGCCAAGGTGGATCTGGCGACGGCGCGTCTCTACTCCTCGCTGGTTGAAGACACTGAACTGCGCCAACGAATTTATGACCTGTTCGAAGCCGAATTTCACCGCACGGTGCGTGCGGTACTGGCCATTACTCAGCAGGCCGAATTGCTGGAAGACAACCAGGTATTGGCTCGCTCCATCAAGCTGCGCAATCCGTATGTTGACCCCATGCACCTGATTCAGGTGGACATGCTTCGACGCAAGCGCGCCGGGGAAGATACTCCGGAAGTGAATCGAGCCATCGCCGCGACGATCAGCGGAATTGCCGCCGGACTCCGCAACACCGGGTAAGCAAGTGCAACGGGATCAAGGACGTGCCCTTGCCACGTTGCCCCCCGCCAGACTATCTTGTTGGTATGCATCGATGTCGCTAACGCCGTCCTGGTGAGAGCTCCGATGCCCGGCGTGCGCCCGATTCGCGCGTGGATTCTCCCGACTGACCGCTCCACCACCACTTCCAATCGAGCAAAATTTGGCAATAGTCCGGGAATGTCCCCGGAAAAGGAGTGTTTCATGGCACATATTGCTTCGAATGTGACTGAACTTATCGGCCGGACACCTTTGGTGCGGCTGAATCGCGTGTCTGCAGGCCTGCCTGCTACGGTCGTCGTGAAACTTGAGAGTCAGAATCCTCTCTCCAGTGTGAAGGACCGAATCGGCCTGGCCATGATTGAAGATGCCGAGAAGTCCGGAAAGATCAAGCCGGGCGAAACAGTGCTGATTGAGCCAACCAGCGGAAATACGGGTATCGCGCTGGCGTTTGTTGCGGCGGTCAAGGGATATCGAATCATTCTGACAATGCCTGAGACCATGAGCCTCGAACGTCGCGTGCTGTTGAGGGCGTTTGGCGCGGAGCTTGTGTTGACCCCGGGGCCTAACGGGATGAAGGGTGCTATCGCAAAGGCAAATGAAATTCTGGCGGCGACCCCAAACGGTTACATTCTGCAACAATTCGACAATCCCGCCAACCCAGCGATTCACGCGGCAACCACAGGCCCTGAGATCTGGGACGACACGGATGGGAAAGTCGACATTCTCATCTCCGGCGTAGGAACTGGAGGCACGTTGACGGGCGTTGCCACCTACATCAAGGAGCGCAAACCGGAGTTCAAGGCGATTGCCGTGGAGCCGACAGACAGTCCGGTTCTTTCTGGAGGCAAGCCAGGACCGCACAAGATTCAGGGCATCGGCGCGGGCTTTGTACCTAGCATTCTCAACACGCACCTGATCGATGAAGTCATTCAGGTTACCAATGATGAATCGGTGGCCATGGCCCGTCGGCTGCCGCTCGAAGAGGGTCTGTTTGTGGGTATCTCCTCGGGTGCTGCGGTGGCAGCGGCATTAAAGGTCGCGGCACGACCTGAGAACGCCGGCAAGCTGATCGTGGCGATTTTACCGAGCTTTGGCGAGCGCTATCTTTCAAGCGTGCTCTTCGATTCCCTGCGGCAGGAAGCACTGGCGCTGCCGACACAACCGGTTACGGTCTAAGACGCGTAACCTGCCATGTCCTGGTTCGAACGCATTCGCGAAGACATCAACTCCGTCCTGGAGCGCGACCCCGCTGCGCGCTCCAAGTTGGAGGTCCTCACATGCTATCCAGGATTGTGGGCGGTCTGGATTCATCGCATTTCATATACGCTGTGGCGCGCGCGATTTCGTTGGATCGCGCGATTCTTGTCGCAAGTTGCACGATTCTGGACTGGAGTGGATATACACCCCGGTGCGCGGCTGGGACGGCGCCTCTTCATCGATCACGCGATGGGCGTAGTGATTGGCGAAACGGCGGTCGTCGGCAGCGATGTAACTCTCTATCAAGGTGTGACGCTTGGCGGAACGGGTAAGGGCCATGGCAAGCGTCACCCGACTGTCTGCGATGGTGTCTTCATCGGCAACAACGCCAACGTGCTGGGCAATATCACGGTGGGCGAGAATTCGCGAGTGGGCGCGGGATCCGTCGTACTTGCTGACGTACCACCCAACTCCACTGTCGTCGGAGTACCTGCACATATCGTATATCGCAACGGGCAGAGGGTCTTGATCACGGATCCTCACGACGTGAAGGATCCGCTGTCGGATATTCTAATTGCGCTGTCAGCGCGCGTCGAAGGTCTTGAGCACCGGCTGGGAGGCCATGGAGATGCTGGTGATCCATTTGCTGCGGAAGAGGCCGATCGCAGTGCGTACCGCGAAGAACTCGACCGCCTGCGAGGTTTCGTGTCGATGGGCGAGGGCATCTGAAGCTTTACAGCGGGTTTAAAGATGATTCAATCCGCAGAGGCCTCATCGATTCTCAGCATGCGATCGGCGTCTTCCCAGATCATCCAGTATTCATTCAACGGCTTTGCGCCATGTCTTGAATAAAGGCGTCGTGCGATGTCATTGGCGGGGTCGACGTTGACACAAACGCGAGTCGCATTCTGTGCAACGAACCACGCGCCGATGTGAACCATTAACGATCCGGCGATTCCCTTTCCGCGTTGCTGTTCGTCGACGTTGATCCATTCCAACTCCCCATCACACTCAAAGCGGCGCGTGAGGTGGCCTGCAACAAATCCAACAATGCGGCCAACTTCTTCGGCGACAACGACTGTGCGGGTGGGCAGCGCCTTTTGAGGGTTGTGTTCCCCGCTCAGATAACCAGAAATGCGTTCCTGCCAGTAGGGCTTGGATCCCCAGATCTGGGCACGCAGCCGCGATATGGCTGAAATGTCGGCGCCGCGGGCAGTTCTCAGTTGGATGGGCATTGAAACCTCCACTAATCGGGAAGAATAACTCGATTTTAGTTCCCCATTGGATGGAAGCTTGTCTTGGCGTGTGGCCCGCAGAGCATTTGCGATCCCCGCATCAGCATCATTCATTCGGCATGGTCACTAAGAGGAAATGGCGAAAGAGCGCAGGGTGTCTCAATCACAACCGGTGCTAAAGTGAAGTCATTCAAACTTGTTTGCCGGAGCTTTCTTTCTTGTTCGGATTTCGCGCCCTGGTTGCGTTCGCTCTCGCGCTCTCGTTCACTGCTCATGCGGAGTCGCACGTGCAGTCTGCAGCCGTTCCTGCAGAAATGCGCTCCACTGCTTTCACGATTAAGGTGAATGGCCAATCTGTGGACGTTGCTCATGCGGCGGAGAGTTATGAGTATGCCAGCTTCGATATCACGGGGCCAGTGGACATAGAAATCACAGCTGCGGAGCAGGGATTCTGGGATCGAGGTGTTGATATTCAGCCGTGGCGGGTCGGCTTGCGTGCAATAAGGCAAGGCCAGACGATTCGCTTCAAACTCTCCGCGCCTGCAAAGCTTTCGATCGCGCGTCCTGGCGATTTCCTCAATCATGCACATATGCTGTTCTTGTTTGCGGGGTCACCAACTCCTGCGCTGCAACATGATGCGGCGATTCGCTCTTTCGCACCGGGCGTCTATCATCAGAGCCTCAACCCCAAGAGCGGCGAAACCATTTATCTCGCGCCAGGTTCATACTTCTTTGGGAGTCTGAATTTGTGGAAGGTTGAGAACGTCAAGATTCTCGGCCACGGCACGATTGTTTATGACGGGCCGCAAGATCCGGGGGCTGATGAAGGATGGATGCAGAAGCCGGACTGGCACTGCATCGGTTCATTCGAAGCGCGCAACGTGGAGATCGATGGCGTCACCTGCATTCTCCGCAGCCGAACATGGTCGATCCAAATGAAAGACTCAACCGGCTTCGTCTTCGACGATCTGCGCGTGATTGGGGGCAATCCTGGAAACGCGAATCAGGACGGCATGGATTGGTTGGGCGGAGGAGACACCATCGTGCACAATTCGTTTCTGCGTGCATCCGATGACGTGTTTGCCATGCAGGGTAATTGGGATGGATACACGGAAGCTGACCTGCTGCGCCCCGGGCATGATGTTCAAAACATCGTCATCGAAAATAGTCAGCTCTCGACGAGCATCTCTAATATTGTGCGTGCGGGTTGGCCAAAGAAAATCTTCAACTCGCGCAATTTCATTTTGCGTAATTCGGATATTTTGCACGGAGGCATCGGCGGTTGCGGGCAGACGTTTGGACTCTTGGGCTTCTGGGGAGCAAACGGATCACGTGGCAATCACTCCGGCTATACATTCGAGAACCTCTTCCTCGACAACTGGTATTCCTTGTTACAGATTGAACAAGAAGAATCTGCACTAAATGGATTCACCTTCCGAAATATCTGGGCGCTGGATCAGCCTCCGTTAGCGGGCTCGACGCTTATCGGGCGCGTTTCGGGCGTGACTTTTGACAATGTGAAGTATGGCCAGACTGTAGTGGCGACTAACTCGGCTATACCTCTGAATACCACGGATAACGAGCCAGCGCATTTTGATGTTACGCCGGGACCGGTGGCGTCTTTCACGATCGATCCTCCGAATTTTGCCCCGGGAGATAAGGTTACTTTCGTTGCCGCATCGTCGCCTCACACGCAATACACGTGGTTATTCGGCGACGGAAGCGAGGGTCATGGGCGGAAGGTGCGCCATCGCTTCAACGATGCAGATGGAACTGAATTAGACGGCAAGAACGGGGCAGGGCGTTTTCGTGTTCTGCTACACGCAGAAGACAAGCAGGGGCGTGAGGACTGGGCTGGCCAGGGTATTGTGGCCGTGGCTCACTGGCAGGACGCAGTGGACGTGCCAGGTGTAATGCTGCCGGGTCTCGCCTTTCAGATTTATCCCGGAACGTGGAGCGAGTTACCGAATTTGGCTGCGGAGCAAGCGGTGATCAACGGTGAAGCTCCCAATTTGAACGCTAGCGCGCAGGGCTTCAACAAGTACGCGACAGCATGGGATGGCCTGATCGACATTCCCGCGGATGGAGGGTACACATTTCACTTACTCGACCGCGATGGGGCGCGCGTGGTAATCGACGGCGAGGAAGTGGCCAGGACCGGGCCTCCGTTTGCGCAAGTCTGTGGATCTCCCGGCAACGCCGTTCGCTACGACCGTGGCTCGTTAGGCCTTCGCGCCGGGAAGCACACTCTTCATGTGGAGGAGCTGCACTTCGCGAGTCAAGGTCCGCCGCGCCTGCTGTGGGAAGGGCCGGGGTTGCCCCTGACTGATATTCCGTCGGCAGCGTTCAGTCATGCGCGAAGGGATGTTATTACGGGAACTAATGAGTAGAAACTTTGGTGCTGAAGCAAGGACGGAAATGTTTCCCCCAAGCAACGAAAAACACCGAATGTGAGAACCTTGGTTTGCTAGTCCCAGACCCCATGTTACTTCGGTAGCTGACTCGTGTCCCATCCGCCGCCAATTGAGCGAACCAGTTGAACCGAGGCTACAAACTGCCTGCTTTGCAAATCAGTCAACGTGCGCTGGTTGCTGATGAGAGTGGCTTCGGCAGTCAGCACTTCAAGATAGCTGGTCGCACCACCTTTATAGCGCTGATTGGAAAGATTGAGTGAGCGCTGCGCGGAGGCCACGGCGCGCTGCTCAACAACCGTTTCCTGATCAAGGATGCGGAGTGTGGAGAGATCATCCTCGACACTTTCAAATGCGAGGAAGATCGCACCCTTGTAATTCGAAACTTGCGCTTCGTAGTTATGACGCGCCTGATCGGTGAGAGCATGACGCTGCCCGGCATCGAAAAGTAACTGCGTCGCCTGCGCGCCAAGGGCCCAGAGGGCGCTTGGACCCTGAATCCAGGTTCCACCGTGCGTACTTTCAAAACCGCCCGTGCCACCGAGAGTGATACTGGGATAGAAAGCGCTGACCGCGATGCCTATCTGCGCATTGGCGGCGGCGGTGCGACGTTCAGCGGCCGCGATATCCGGCCGCCTCTCAAGAAGCTGCGAGGGAACGCCGAGTGGCACCTTGGGCAGCGGAATGTCCAGGGCAGAAAACGGAATGCTGAATTCCGGGAGCTTAATGTCGGCGATTGTACCGACGGCGTGCTCGTATTGCGCGCGCGCCACGCCGACATCGACTAACTGCGCGCGGGTTGTTTCGAGCTGAGTCTGTGCCTGTTCCACTTCGACTTGTGTTGCGACTCCGCCTTTGAAGCGGCGCTCAGTCAAACTCAACTGGCGCTCGAGGTCAGCCACCGTGGCATTGAGCAACTTGATCTGCGAATCGAGACCGCGTAATTCGAAGTAGTTCTGTGCCATGTCGGCCTGCAGTGACAGGTTGACGTTAGCCATGTCGGCGGCACTCGCCTGCGCATTCTCGCGGGCTGCCTCAACGTTACGACGAATGCGCCCCCAGAAGTCGGGCTCCCAGCTGGCTTGCCCGACAAGCTGAAGGTCGTTGTAGTTAGTAGGCACCTGATCGGTGGTTAAGGGGCGATGCGAGGAGGTTTTTTCGTGCGTGAACGACGGACCTGCAGAGAGTCGAGGATAAAAAGTTGAGCGAGCAACAGCTACCTGATCGCGTGCGGCGAGATAAGTCTCATAGGCGCTACGCAATCCCTGGTTATAAGTAGCAATTCGCTCTTCGAGCTTGTTCAATTGTGGGTCGTTGTAAATCTCCCACCACTTGCCGCGCAACATTCCGTCGGAAGGAGATGCTTGCTGCCACGATCCACCTTCGGGGTTAGGAGGGGGGACCAACACAGTGGGCGCGCCCGCTTCTTTGTAAGCGGGAGGTGCCGTATAGCCAGGCCGCTTGTAATCAGGGCCAACGGCCTTACAGCCAGTCAACAGCGAAAGCGCGCACAGAGCTGCGGGGACAGCAAGCCGGATTCCGAAAGGTAGCGGTAATGCCCGCATTGCTACTTGCCCCCCGGATTAGCCTGATTGCCGGTGCCGTCTTGCTCATTGGGAGACTCTACGTGGAGTTTCTCTCCTTCGATGATGGAGTCGGGGGGATCTTGAATCACTTTGTCATTTGCGCCCAAGCCGGTGACGACCTGCACTGTGGCTCCATCGTCTTCACCAATGACGATGGGAATGAGGTGAGCAATATTTCCGTTAACTACAGTCCCGAGACGTAGTCCTTCGCGACGAAAGATCAAAGCGGAAACAGGCACAATGAAACTCTGACCGACTTGCGGCGTCTTGAAGTGAACCTGGGCGAGCGAACCCGGCAACAGCTCCCCGTTGCGATTGTCCACATCAATTTCGACCAGCAGAGTGCGATTGTTGGGGTCTATCGAGTCGGCGCTTCTTACCAGCGTTCCTTCGTACATTTTTCCAGGATGCTCGGGGAAGCTAAGTCCTATCTTCGATCCGCGCTTGATCGAACCTGAATAGACTTGAGGAACGTTTGTGTACACGCGCAGAGTCTTGATGGCCTGCATGTGGAACAGCTCATTGGCTGCTCCCTGGTTGATGAGTTGGCCGGTGTCGATGCCGCGCGCCGTCACAACTCCATCAAAGGGCGCATAAATCTTTTCGAATCCTTGAAGCTGCTTGAGGCGTTCAACGTTGGCCTGGGCCGAACGAACCGCTGAGGACGTAGACGCTGCCTGATTCACAAACGTGTCGGTGTCTTGCTGTGACACGGCGTCCGAAGTGACCAATCCCTTGTAGCGTTCCGCCTGCGTGCGAGCATTAGTTGCGGTGGCCTCTGCCGTAGCCAGGTCGGCCTGCGCCTGGACGAGTTGCTGATCCAATTCAGGAGTTGCGATCTCTGCCAGGAGATCTCCTTTTTTAACCTTGGCCCCAATATCGAAGTACCACTTAGTCAGGTAGCCTGACGTGCGGGCATAGATGGGAGCGTCGGTGAATGCACTCACGTTGCCAGGCAGCACGAAGTTATCAACGGGCGCGCCAGGCTTGGGCGGAATCGCAATTACAGAGGGTGCCGCGAGTTCGTTAGTAGTGTCGGCAAGTACCTTGTCATTACGTACACGGCGCAGGATTCCCGACCCCGCCAAGACTGCCGCAATGAGGATCACGACTACCACGGCAATCATGGCCAACCGGCCAGAAACAGCCTCATGCTCAGGCGCGGATTCATGGTCGTGCGCTGGTTGCACAGTGGGCGGTTGGTTCATCTTGCGCCCGGGATCATTGCCGGGATTCAAATTAATTTCGTTCGTCATACAGTTACTCCGATTGCTGGTCGAACTCATCGAAAGTCATGGCCGAGCCAGCGCCAAGGGCATGTTGCCGACGCCGGCCGAGCCAGCTGTGGACAACTGAAAAGAATGCGGGAACAAAAAACAAAGTAGCAACGGTGGCCAATAGCAGGCCCCCGATCACGGCGCGTCCGAGGGGAGCGTTTTGTTCGCCACCGTCGCCCAGACCTAATGCCATGGGCACCATGCCGATGATCATAGCCAAGGCTGTCATCAAAACTGGCCGGAGGCGAACGAACCCTGCATTGAGAGCGGCTCGACGTGCATCGCCTACCAAGATCTCCAACTGCTCCCGCGCGAAGCTAACTACCAGAATGGAGTTCGCTGTGGCCACGCCCATGCACATGATCGCCCCGGTGAGTGCGGGTACGCTGAGGCGCGTGTTGGTGATGAACAGGAGCCAGACAATGCCTGCAAGCGCCGCAGGAAGCGCAGAGATGATGAGGAACGGATCGAGCCACGACTGGAAGTTCACAACGATCAGCAGGTAGACGAGCAGGATCGACAGGGCTAATCCACCGATGAGACCGACGTAGGACCGATGCATCGTTTCACTTTGACCGCGAAGAATAAAGTGCGAACCGCGAGGCAAGTCGTGGGTGTGACGATCGATGATCTTCTGCATGGCGCGCGTGACCGTGCCCAGATCGGTTCCATCGACGTTGGTGTAGATGTCGAGAACCGGCTGGACATCATAGTGACTCACCGTGCCCAACTCAGTGCCGGGAACGATCGAGGCTAGATTGCCTAAGACCTGGACGGGGCGCGGTGCTCCCGGAGCCCCAGTGCTGTTAGAAGTGATAGGCTGCTGCACGCTGAGCGGGCCGGCGGTCACGGGCAGGCTCTCGAGGGCAGCCATCGTGTCCAAGCCATATTGCGGCGTCTGCGTGGCGACGTTATAACTCACACCATTGTGCGGATCCAGGTAGAAACTGGGGGTGGTTTGAAAGCTTCCGCTCAAAGCTACAAGCAAACTTTGCGCGACATTCTGCTGAGTGAGGCCGATGGACGAAGCGCGAGTCCGATCGACGTTCACCGTCATGTTGGGATAATCGAACGGCTGCTGAATACGCGCATCGGCAGCTCCGGGCACATACCGAACTTCATCGAGCATGCGTTCGGCGAGAGCGCGATTGGCGTAGAGATTGGGTCCCACGATTTGAATGTCTATGGGAGCGGACAAGCCAAAGTTCAGAATCTGGGTGACGATGTCGACCGGTAACACATAGAACGTAACCCCCGGATATTCACGCGCCAGGATCGAACGCAGGTGCTCGACATAGGGTGCAGTGGGATGATGCTTTTCAGTCAGCTGCACCTGGATATCAGCATCGGCGGGACCGATAGGCGCCGAGGTCGAGTAAGACAAGTTCAAGCCGGAATAAGGCAAACCGATGTTATCCACTATGTTGACAATTTCATCAGTCGGAACATGCTGACGAATAGTGTTGTCGATGTGGTCGCAGAGCGCGGCGGTCTCTTCAATACGAGTTCCGGTGCGCGCGCGGACGTGGATTTTAAACTGTCCCGAATCGACAGAGGGGAAGAAGTCCTGCCCGAGGAAAGGGGCGAGCAAGCCGACGGAGAGGAGGGCGAAGACGACGAAGACACCAAGGAAGATTCCCGCGTGATCGACGCAGAGGGTGAGGAAGCGCAGGTAGCCTATGCGAATTCTTTCGAAGCGGTCTTCAAAGGCGAGTTGAAAACGAACGAACGGATTGCGGCTTTTCCTCTTCTGCTGCACTTCGACGTCGTCATGCTCTTTGAGGAGGTAGCGGGCCATGGTGGGCACGACGGTACGCGACAGCAGATAGCTGGCGAGCATCGCGAACACCACGGCCTCGGCCAAGGGCACGAAGAGGTAGCGCGCCACCCCGCCTAGAAAGAACATGGGGACGAAGACGATGCAGATGGCCAGGGTTGAGACCAGCGCGGGCGTCGCGATCTGCGCAGCACCATCAAGGATGGCTTGCTCGATTTCCTTACCTGACTCGAGATTTCGATTGATGTTTTCAATTTCGACGGTGGCGTCGTCGACCAGGATGCCGACCGCGAGGGCCATGCCGCCCAGGGTCATGATGTTAATAGTTTCGTGCAACATGGATAGCACGATGAGCGAACAGAGGATGGAGAGCGGAATCGAGACCGCGATGATGAGCGTCGATCGCCAACTGCCGAGAAACACGAGGATCATGATGCCGGTAAGGCAAGCGGCGATGATGGCCTCCCGGACCACACCACTAATGGCGCCACGCACAAAAATCGATTGGTCGCTGAGGGCCGAAATTTTTAGCTGGGGCGGTAGCTGCCCCTTCATGCCATCAATCTTGGACCGAACGCCTTCGATGATGTCCAACGTCGAGGCTGAGCCAGTCTTCATAATGCTCATGAGGATGGCACGGCGGCCGTCGACGCGGACGATGTTGGTCTGTGGCGGGCTGCCGTCGCGGACGTGAGCCACGTCGCGTATGTAGATTACGGCACCGTTCACAGTACGAACGGGAAGATCATTGAGGGCTTCAACGGCATCTGGAGCGGAGTTGGTTTCGATCGCATATTCGAAGCGATCGATCTTCATTGTGCCGGAGGGAACGATGAGGTTCTGGGCGCTGACAGCGTTGACCACGTCACCCGGGGAAAGGCCCTTGGCCTGCAAAGCAGCCAGGTCGATATCAACCTGGATCTGGCGCTGTTTGCCTCCGTACGGATAAGGGGTTTGCGCGCCTTCAATGGTGGCCAACTGGGTACGAATGGTGTTGGTGCCGAGGTCGTTCAACTGCTGTTCATTGAGCCCAAGCCCCGACAGACCGAGTTGCAGCACGGGCACACTCGAAGCGTTGTACTGGATGATGAACGGCGGGGTTGTGCCCGGGGGCAGGCTGCGCAACTGAACCTGGTTGATGGAAGTGACCTGCGCGACGGCGGAGGCGACGTTTACGTTTGGCTGGAAGAAAATTTTGATGATCGCAATGCCGTTCAGGGATTGCGATTCAATGTGTTCGATGTCGTTGACCGTAGTGGTCATGCCGCGTTCGCTGTTAGTGACGATGCGGTTGGCCATCTGATCTGCGGAAAGGCCGGTGTACTGCCACACCACCGTGACAACGGGGATATTGATATTCGGAAAAATATCCGTGGGCATCGTCAGGATACTGAAGATGCCGAGGATCAGAATCAAAAGCGCGAAGACGACAAAGGTATAAGGCCGTCGCAGCGCAAGCCGGACAATCCACATCATAGGGCTGGTACTCGCTCCTGCACCGGTTTGCTCATCAGGGAGATACTTGAGGCTCTAGCAGTTTCTTAAAACTTGTCGACATTTTCGAAGCTGCGCAAGGTGGCTTCTCCCTGAGAAAAGGCCACCGGAGTGTTCGTCTTTGGCCCACAGCAATGGCGACTATACCGTTGTTATCGACGGTAGCCTCAGGCTGCGATTGCTGAATTAAACTTTCAGCCAACTGAACTCCACAGTTCTAAATTCGGGTAAACCTTGAAACTACAATGGTAGATGAAGATCTTGGGGGTGAAAAAATGCAAATCTCCAATCAACGTCCCTGTACATTAGAGACGACCAAGACGCTGAAATGACTCAATTTTGAACAGTGATCGAAGCGGTTTGTCTCGCCATGCAAACCACTTCGAGTGGTTTCGAAGTAGCGCTTGGCAGGATCGGACTGCGAAAGCATTAGACGGGCATGACTCATAAGGCGAGAATCGCAACCAAGAGCACGGTGGCGCCGACAGCCAGGCTTATCTTGTCGCGAATGGCGAAGATGACCGGATCTTCGTTGAGTTCGCCCCTGGATGCCAAAAGCCAAACGCGGTTGAGCCAATACAACAGCAGTGGTACAACCAGCCAAAGGCGGCTCGCGTGGCGGTAGAGATCCGATACGTCGGGCCGCGCAATGTAGAGCATGAAGACCACCACGGCGGCGTAGGCGCTGGCCGTTCCGAAGCTTCGGATCTGGCTCAAGTCGGCGACCAGGTATCCGCGTCCGGGCGTGGCTGCGATGCCGCGCTCTCTCAGATTTTCGAGTTCGCTGACGCGCTTAAGCATGGCCAGTGACAGAAACAGGAGCGTCGAGAAGCTGGCCAGCCACTGCGAGATTGCGGTCCCTGTTGCAGCGCCGCCGGCGAGCATCCTGAGGGTATATAGGCCCGAGAGCATCAATACATCCACAACCACCACACGCTTGAAGTAGATGGAATAGGACATGGTGGCCACGATGTAGAGTCCTAGCCAGAGAGCGAATCCAGAAGGCAGCAGCGGAAGCAGGCACAGGGATGCGCCGACCAGCGCCATCACCAAAAGGAGGCCGCCACTTACCTGCAAATCGCCTGAAGCGAAGGGGCGGAAGCGCTTGGAGGGATGGCGTCGATCGCTCTCCATGTCGAGCAGATCGTTGACGACGTAGTTCGCCGAAGCCATGAAACTGAAACAGAAAAATGCCTCTACGGCAGCAGCGATGGATACCGTGGAAAGCTTGTGGGACATGATGAGTGGCAGAATCACCAGGAAGTTCTTGGACCACTGATGCACTCGGATGGCCTTGAATACCGTGGGGACCCGGGGCCGTCGATCGAGAAAAGTCCTGACCACTCGTACATGTCGCATCTGCAATCTCAGGCGCAGGCCACTGCTGGGATTCGCGAGCATCGCTTGCTGCGCATGAACGAGCAGCGGAAGATCAGCCTGGGAGTTGCCGATGTAGTCGAATTCTCCAAACTGCTGTTCAAGACGGGCGAGCTTCCGCGTACTGGTCAGGTTGGTGGTTGCCTCGGTGGCGAGAACTCCGTCGAAGATACCTAGGTGCCCCGCAACGCGCTCGGCGAGCGGCTTGTCGGCCCCGGTTGCCAGGCAAATAGACCGGCCCTCGCGCCGCTGTTCCTGCAAATAGCGGAGTAAGTCGGCGTTGTAAGGCAGGCGCGTGACATCCAAAACCGCCCGATGCGCCACCTCGATCTTAAGGCGCGCCTTGCCTCCAGCCAGCCATAGCGGCAATCGCCAGAATTGAAGAGGCTGGCGGCGAAGGAATTGGAAGATTCCGTCAACGAGGGTGTCGGATTTGACTAGAGTACCGTCGAGATCGACACACAACGGCCGCGACTGATTGACGGGCGCGGCGATGACAGAAGTTTGCGGCAAAAATCCCTCGATCTCGAGCCACACCGATTCGAAACCTGCGCCATGCCCGGCCGGTCACGACTCCACGGTGAGGGCAGAAAAGCAGACGCAAGAAGGTGAAATGGCAATCAGCAGCAAAATTGTAATTATATTTGAGCGCCTGATCGATGGTTGAGGGCTTGCCCGAACGGACAAACAGCGGACTCCCTGTATGGGAAGTCCGCTGTTCTACTTTGGGATGTGCTTCGTCAGCTTTAGTTTGCGAATGCCGCTTCTTCAACCCGGGCGTTGTCGACCAGCTTTACAGGATAGTAAGCGTTGCGGGTGTACTGCTTCACCATGCGATTGGTGTTGAAGTAGGAGCCGTTGAACGCCAGAGTAGTGCGCATCAAGTGACCCCACTTCTCGGGAGCCTGCAGGTACAGCGGAGCGACGGATTTCTCCAGCTTCTCGTAGAGAGATGTGGCCTCTTCTGTATCGCTAGCACCGTCTTCAACGGCCCATCCGGTGACTCCTTCAATGCAACCTTCTATCCACCAACCATCGAGGATCGACAAGCTTGGCACGCCGTTCAGAGCCGCCTTCATACCGCTTGTGCCCGAGGCCTCATAGGGACGACGCGGAGTATTGACCCACACGTCGACACCGGCAGTGAGCAAGGCACCGAGATCCCACGCATAGTTTTCGAGATATACAACGCGCAGAACGTCATTGGAGAGCGCGCCGGCGCGTTCAATGACCTGCCGGATGAGCGCCTTGCCAGGTTCATCCTGAGGATGAGCCTTTCCGGCATAGAGAATCTGGAGGCCGCCCGCAGCGGTGGCGATCTTTAACAAGCGATCGGGGTCAGCGAAGAGCAGGTTGGCGCGCTTGTAGGTCGCGGCGCGGCGAGCGAAACCGAGCGTAAGCACCTTGGGATTCAACACCAGTCCCGTACGAGACGCTACTTCGGCCAACAGGTCTTCCTTGGTCCGCGCATGGGCACTCAGCATCGCTCCGATGGGCAGGTCGATGGCATTGCGTAGGTAAAGATTGTCGCGGCGCCAGGCCGGAATGTGAGTGTCCAACATCTGCTGCACAGGCTCTGAAACCCAGGTGGGCGCATGCACACCGTTGGTGATGGAGTCGATGGAGAACTCAGGGAACATTTCCCGCGAGACTTTGCCATGTTGCATGGCCACCCCATTCGCATAGCGCGAGAAGCGCAATGCTACGAGGGTCATGTTAAGCAAGCCTTCGTGGAAGCAGTTCAGCTTCTGAAGGCGTGCGGTGCGGTCGCCGCCGAGGATGCGAACCGCTTGTTCGTTCGAGAAACGGTCGTGACCGGCAGGAACCGGTGTGTGTGTTGTGAAGACACACTTGCCTCGTACCAAGGCTAAATCTGCTTCTGTCACAGCACCCAGCGGACCACCTGCAAGTTGGCTCTCAAGCAAGGTTAACGTCAGCAGCGCGGCGTGACCTTCGTTCATGTGATAGACATTGACGTTCAGGCCAAGCGCCTTGGCCATCCGTGCCCCGCCCATGCCCAGGACGATTTCTTGCTGGAGACGGTAGTTGGTGTCGCCCCCGTACAGATGATCCGTCAATCCGCGATCCCAACCGGAATTGCCTTCGATGTCGGTATCGAGCAGGTAGATGGGAACCACGTGACCGGAACGGCCTTCAAGGTTATAACGCCAAGCCCGAACCTGCACGGTCCGGTCTTCAACAGAAACCGTTACTCGCGCCGGCTCTTCTACACAAAAATAAGCGGGGTTCCAAGCCTGAACCTCTTCAGTTTGGACACCGGTACGGTCCAGGTGCTGTTGAAAGTATCCCTTGCGGTGAAGGAGACTAAAGGCGACCAGCGGAATATTGAGGTCGGCCGCGGAACGCAACGTGTCTCCAGCCAAAACTCCCAAACCGCCAGAGTAGGTAGGCATTGCGGGGTTGATGGCAATCTCCATGGAGAAATAAGCCACCAAGCCGGAAGATGGGAATGATTCGTATGCAAAGGGTCTTGATGTTGAGAGCATATATACCTTAAGTCTCCGAGTACGCCGCATGACCGCACAGCATAGCCGTGGAATAAAAAAACTGCGAGGCTCATCGGAGCCCGCCCAACTGAACTCATCTGAGAGATTTCAACACGATTCTAGCAAGGAACTCTCAAAAAAAGGTGGCAATCTTCATTTTCGGTGACTAAAGGCGGCCGATTGTACAGTTTCCCCAGGGCTTCAACCGCTCATTTCACCACACGCTGAATAGGCAGCTTCCAGTTTCCATCGGATCAAAAACCGTGAACCCCTACCACCATGGACTGAATGATTGGATGCGCTATTCGACGCTATGTGCGCCACCCGACGCGTGACAAATGTGGATTTGTGGTTCGATTCCGATTTTTGCGGCGTAGCGTTTGGAGAGCGCTTCAACAAAAGCTACGGAGTGCTCGGCTTCGACGAGGTTCACTGTGCAGCCTCCGAAGCCTCCGCCGGTGAGTCGCGCACCGATGAGACCCGGCAAGTCCTGTGCAAGAGCGACCATGGCATCAGCCTCAATGCAGCTGGCCTCAAAGTCTTCGCTGTAGCTGCGGTGCGCTTCAGCCATCAAGCGCCCGACCTCGGGCAAATCGTGGCGGATGAGAGCATCGGCGGCGGCGACGGTGCGCAGGTTTTCAGTGATCACATGGCGTGCCCGCTTGAGCGCGGTGGGCGACATTTCGCTACCCCAGCGTTCGAGATCCTCAGGTGTCGCATCGCGGAGGAACCGAACTTCAGGGCGGTGACGGGCAATAACGGCGCATGCCGCCTCTACTTCGGAGCGACGACTCGTGTATTCACCCCCGGAAACGGCATGCTTGACCATGGTATTGGCGATGACCAGGGCCACTCCAGGCGGAATGGGGGCGAGTCTGAAGCTCAGGTCGCGGCAATCCAAAAGGAGAGCATTGTCTTTGACCCCGTTCGCGGAGATGAACTGGTCCATGATGCCGCAGTTAGCTCCGACGAATTCGTTTTCTGCACGTTGGCAGAGGCGAGCCAATACCGGTCCGGGATACTCAACTCCGATGAGTGAGGTGACGGCCAGGGCGGTTGCGACTTCAACGGCTGCGGAACTGGAAAGTCCTGAACCGAGCGGGACATCGCCCCAAAGACTGAGGCTGAGACCGGGGATTTTGTGGCCTTCTCCGGCAAGAATTGCGATCACGCCTAGCGGGTAATCGGTCCAATGATGGGTCGCCGCAGTTGGCAGGGCGTCCACGTCGAAAGACCGTTCCTTCGAGTAGTTTTCGGAGTAGATCACAACTTTGCCGTCGGATCGCGCTGAGATGGCGGCCAGGGTGGCGAAGTCGATAGCCGCCGGCATCACGAAACCCTCGGCGTAATCGGTATGCTCGCCTATCAGGTTGACCCGCCCAGGCGCAGCGAAGACAGCTGGTTCAGCGAAGAACCGCGCGAGATGCAAGGAACGGAGAGCGTGAAAATCGTGCATGCGGCACCAACTAAATCAGTTCAATTTGAACGTGCATCGGCCATGTACAGGTTTCGCCTGGGCCCAGTGAACGAGACCAAGCACCCGATGTCGCCAGTGAATCAACTGGAGAAGTGGAGGGCTCGAGAGCGACACATGATTGTTTGGGCCCGGGCCGGTCAGGCCAGCCTCCGTAGCAAAGCCACACTCCTATATAAGGAGTGACTGCGGTGTCGAATTCAAAACGAATACGCAAGCCTGCAGATGTTCGCTCCAACGTACAAAAGCCCTCGTCCGCGCCGAGGTGGCCGGTGAAAAGCTTGTCCCCAATGCCCGACTCGGAACCCTCGGCGAGAGACAGGTCAGTCGATGTGCCATCGGGCAGGGGGGCGATGGGCCAGTTGACCTTATCACCGAATTTGCCAAGCCGATGAGCCGCCGAGCCTTCGACGCGCAACGAGTGGACGGAGGGGGGCAGCACGACTCGATCGCCGGGCTCGACCGCGAACAACGGGTGGGCCGCCCAAGCCCAGGGGACAGGCGCATCGGATGTGTTGGTTAACGTGTATTTCAGATCCAGATCCCAGCGCTTACCGGTTTTTGACTCTGTCAGGGAGATAGAACGTTCCAGACTGAGGGGGAGCGAAAAACACTCAGCGCGAAGAGTGATTTGGTTGGCATGATCATTGGATAGGGACGGCTGAGTTTTTGAATCCACGGACTGCCATATCACACGCCATAAATCTCCGTGATCGGGAATTTGACTGTTGCCTGTAGAGGTTTCAACGGTGCAGGCGGCCACGGAGGGAAGGCATTCATCCCATCCGCTCGCATCACTCGCATCGAAGGGCAGTGTCTGGGTCCGGAGAGCTAAGGGAGCCAGTGGCGCTTGAAGGAGTTCACGGCCGTGGAGCCGGATGGAAGCAATCTTGCCACCAAGGTCGGGAAGGACGGTAACGGCACACGCGCCCGACACGATGAGAACGTTTTCTTTCGCGGCGCCGATTGTAACCATCTCCGCCATAATTCTTAGTTCCTAAGAAAGAACTTCATTGCAGGCTGCATCAAATACCTGCCATATCCGTTCAAGCCAAGCCTTGTGTTCAGGCTTCATTAGCACCGAACGGAGGCAGGTCACCAGCTGGCCGCCGATTTCTTCCTCAGCATTCCCAAGCGGTCCAAACCAGTGTCGCGGCAATTGTACTAGGGCCAGATGGAGACTTTTCACCGCACATGCTTCGAAGACGTGTTGGGCGAGGGTAGAAGCTTCATTTGCGTTGGATGCCCTTATTCTCCAAACCACGATCTCTCCGCCAGAATCTTGCTCAGCGCCTCCAGGTCCTTGCAGGTCTGCGGGCCGC
>OBLU010001234.1_pt1 | contig 23833 bp, 19 predicted proteins | sample 1518681 | NCBI WGS metagenome assembly OBLU01 (sample SAMEA3539304, study PRJEB22396) | soil metagenome | biome: tundra; feature: field; material: soil | place: USA | collected 2010-05 | depth 0.15 m
TCGGGTACAGATAGTGATTATATCGTCACTACCTGAGTTGACCTGCGCAGGTCGGTCGACATGGGCGGCGGGCAGCACGTCACGAATTGCGGTGGTGCCCAGCCACCGGGCGAGGGGTCGAGCACCGCGACGAGTGTCTCGAAGCTGCCGCCGCGCGCGGCGGCAAAAGACCACCTAGTCCACAATCACCCAGATCTGCGAGGGCACCAACCAAATCCAGCGCATGGTCATGGCGCGGCAGCTTCTGAAGGGGTGATGGCTGTGACGGAACGGTTGACGCTTGCGGTTGGCCGGCGTGCGGCGCGTGCGATCTTGATCGATGACCGGGGGCGGCTGGTGCTGATCAAGCGGACGAAGCCGGGTCAGCCGCCGTACTGGACGGCACCTGGCGGCGGGGTGGAGGACGCCGACGGGCCGGTGGAGGCCGCGCTGCACCGGGGAGCTGGCCGAGGAACTGGGGGCCGAGGCGTCGGAGGCGTCGCAGGTGTTCTTGTTCAGCTCTCCGTCGGATTCGGGCGTAGCGGTGCAGCATTTCTTCGTGGCCCGCCTGGTGGGGATGGACGAGGCTCGGCGCGGCGGCCCTGAGTTCGCCGATCCGGCTCGGGGCGGGTATGACGTGGACCGCGTTGACCTGCTTGGCGGCGACCTGGCCGGGGTTGACCTGAAGCCGGGGGTGTTGAAGGAGTTCATAGTCGATCGACAGTGAGGATGCCCGCAATGTCGTTCGGATGGCGGCCTGAGGCATGCTGGACGCATCGAGCGCGGCCGGGTGGTCGCGGAAGGCGGCGGGGTTGTACTTCGGGGTGAGCCATGCGCCGTGCAGGCGCTGGTAGAGCAGGAAGCAGGCGAACTCGCCGGGCAGTGCGTTAAGCCCGGCGGTGTCGTAGTCGAACCAGACCGGTCCGCTTGCCGGGGACCAGCCGATGTTGAGGTCGGTGGGGTCGCTCTGGGCGACGGCGGCCCAGACGGGCCGGGCGGGGGCCAGACTCTCCCGGCACCAGGCGATCACCGCGCTGAAGTCGGCGGTATGGTCCGTGCCGTTGACGGTGAGCCGCATTGCAAGCGGCCATCCAGGTGCCAGCCAGCTCAGCGACGAGTTTGCCGAGGCGCCGCGGCTGGAGGCCGGTGAAGATACGCTTGGACAAGGCCGTGCGGCCCAGGTAATGCGACACAACATCACCCAAGCCGCACGGCCTGCTTCATGTCACGACAGTGCCGCGATCGTTATCGCGCACCATGTCGTAAAATCATTAATCGGCTGTCCGGAAGGTTTGGGTACTCCTGCTGTCAGCAGGCCTCATGATTTCTGACTTTTTGCGGGTAGGGTCGGGGTGCCTGTCGCGCTGCCATAGTGCAACTGTGCGGCCTGCTGGACGACCTTCGTGATCTCGGCGGTCGGTACCGGGGTGGCTGACAGGTCCTGGACGTTCGCGAGCGCGATGGGGCTGCCGATGCTGAGGAACTGCTGGGCCGGCTTGGCTGTAGCCACGGTGGTGACGGCGTCGTGGAGGTCGGAGCCAACGGTCACGACAAGCCCGCACTGGCTACTGAGAACACCATAAAGGTCAGAAACCTGGGTGTCCGGCGATGTCGCGGAGATGAGGGTGCGCTGCGTGTTGACGACGATCCCGTTGTCGGCGGCCTGAATCGCCTGCCAGACCGGGTTGGCGGTCGTGGCGTCGCCCGTGGTGGTGACGAGGCACGCCCGGTACTCACCGGCGGTGCCGGTCTGGGAGACGGTGCTGCGGTGAGATCGGCTGAGTGCGACAGTGGCCGCGACGGCCACGGCGATGACGCCGATCACGGTTACGATCAGCATGATGCGGCGCCTGTAGCCGGCGGCCGCGTTGAAGAGTCCCATATCCGAGATTTCCCCTGCCTGGCTGGTTGTGTGATAAATCTGTGATTTGTGAGAGCCCGGCAAGATCATTTGTCCGGCCCTTGGGCGGAATTTCCCGTCCACGAGACCCGCTCCAGATAACCTGAGAGCGACTCCGCGGGCGAAGAATAATTATGACGGTTCGCTGTTTTTAGCCTTATTGCAGTAGACTATCCATATATCGGTAGTGATCTCATATTACTGCTGAATAATTAGTGACAGCAGGCGCCGGGTCCGACACGAAGATTATGTTCCCGAATTCATCGCCGGTAATGAGGCTGTCATGGCCGGTAGTTTTGTATTTCCCGGCCCACAGCTCACGGGCGCTCTCCCACGACCAGCACGGCCACAACGTGCCGTCCACCAGCACCAACCGGCCCCTGGTCATCTGCTTCGCCTCCTCTGGGTCCGGCCTGAATTCTTCGGTAGCCTGCGCGATCAGCGGGGTGAATTCTGTGATGATCTCCGAGACGGTGCCCTGGGAGATCCCGAAAAGATCGGCAATCACTTCTTCGATCATATTCTGCCGCTTGTATAGCAGCGTGACCATGATCGCTTCCCGCAGCGAGAGGCTCTTCGTCCGTCCAATTCCCTTATCCCAGGGCTCGGGCAGGATGTCTTCGATACGCTCCTCGAGTTCATCGAGTTGTTCGGCATTCAGCCCGAAGGTACGATGGTAACGCAACGGCTCCTCCATCGGTTGAGGGTTTTGGTTAGCACCTCCTTTCTACCGATGCGAGGAGCTGTTGTCTTTTAGGCGCGCCGGACCGAAATTAGAACTTTAGTAACAATTAGACAGAGATCCGCAAAAGCCCGTATTGGAGAGTTTCTGATAACCCTCATAGATTCAAAGATGTTCAAGGAACGTCGCTCGAGCGTCATATGTGAACCCCTCCTGACGGATAAAGCCAGCGTGGTCATGCTATTGGGCTCCCTGGCCGCGGCATTGTTTCGAATTGCCGAGTTCGCTCCCAGTCCGGCAATGTCCGGCAATGACCCGCGCGGAAGCCGGTGTATAGGGCACTCGGGGAGAAGCCGGGGCAAGGCGGTGAGGTGAATCTTGGATACGTCGGGCCAGCTACACAGCGGTGCCATGTGATGGCGTTGTCGGGCCGCGGGTTGGACCGCGTGTCACAGGAAGGTTTCACCATGGCGGAGAATATTTCGGCGATGTCGACGGCGACGGCGGAGATCGACCCCGCGGTGCCGCATGTGCCGAGGGTGCTGGATTACCTGCTCGGTGGCGAGGCAAACTTTGAATCTGATCGCGCCGCCGCCGCGTACGCGTTCGCGAACTGGCCGGGCGAGCCGGGCGGCCTGGAAGGGGTGCGGGTCGATGTCCGCGAGGCGCGGGGCGCGCTGCGGCGGATCGTGACCTACATGGCCGAGGACTGCGGGATCCGGCAGTTCCTCGATATCGCGACCGGGCTGCCGACCGTGGATAACACGCACCTGACGGCGCGGGCGGTGGCGCCCGGCAGCCGGACCGTGTATGTCGACAACGACCCGCTGGTAGTGGCTTACTCGCGGCAGCTGCTGGCTGCGGAGAACGGGGCGGACGGCGAGCAGACCGTATTCCTTGAGGGCGATTTCCGTGACCCGCAGGACGTCATCGGGCGGGCCTCGGCGACGCTCAATTTCACCGAGCCGGTCGGGATCGTCTTGTTCGGGGATGCTGCACTTCCTCGAGGACTCCACCGGCCCGCACCGCCCGTTCGATGAGTAACTGAACGCGATACCCGCGGGCAGTTGCATAGCGGTCTCCCATTAGGTAGCAGGAATGAATAAAGTACCTTCTCGGCAAGAAATTTCAACAGTCACGGTCCGTTCGCTACGCTCAGGTATCTCGCCGCGATTGAAAGGAGAGGACAGAGCTCACGTCCTGCGGTTGGCGGAGACGGAGACGCCACTTCCGCCGATCCTCGTAGATCGCCGCACCATGCAGGTGATCGACGGCATGCACCGCCTTAAGGCCACTTCTTTGAGAGGGTACGAGACCATCGACGTCGAGTTCTTCGACGGCACCCCTGCAGACAGTTTCCTGCGCGCGGTCGAGGCGAACGTGGCGCACGGCTTCCCGCTGTCACAGGCCGATCGGCGGGCTGCGACGACACGGATCGTCGAGACACACCCCGCCTTGTCTGACCGGGCGATCTCTGAGGTAGTCGGTCTTGGCGCGAAGACCGTGGCGTTGATCCGGCGTTCCTGTGGGCCGGTGCCTGGACTGAACACGCGGATCGGCCGGGATGGAAGGACGCGGCCGCTGAGCCCAGCCGACGGCCGGCGCCGGGTGGCCGAAGTGATGGCTGAGTATCCGCGGGCGTCGCAGCGCGAGATAGCCCGGCGCGCGGGAGTGGCAACCTCGACAGTCCGCGGCGTCCGCAAGCGGCTGGAGCAGAAAGAAGAACCTGAACCCCAGTCGGCCCAGACGAAGGCGAGCCATGACGAGGGTGGTGCGGGGAACCAGGCGCAGAGCGCGCGGATCGAGGGGCCGCAAGAGGTATTGCTGACCGTGCCCACCGTACTGGCAAGGCTCTGGCGCGACCCCTCGTTGCGCGATCACGAGCAGGGCCGGCGGCTGCTGCGGTTGCTCCAACACAACGCCGTCCGGACCAAGGACTGGCCGGAGATCGTCGACGGGATACCGGCGCACTGCTCGACACAGGTTGAGCAGCTGGCCCGCGGTTACTCGCAGATGTGGCTCGATCTCGCGCAGGAACTGAACTGGCGCACCAGCATCGCGGAGCCGTCAGGCGAGCAGGAAGGACCGGAGTAGCGGCGCGGTTTAGTTGTCGTGTTCGTGGGGTGGCTGGTGACCAGGACGGGGCGCGTGTTCGGCCGCGAGCGACGCTGGTCTTGTGGTGGCCCTGCTCGCTGGGCGCGGTGTTGTCTTTCATTCGTCGGCGGTTTCGCGGGTGCCGCGCAGTGTTATGAGCGTTGCTCCGGCGAGGAAGACTGCGCCGGCGCAGAGTGCTGCGGGCAGGTCATGGGGCGGCCGGGCGGGCCATAGCACCGCGGTGTGCCAGCTGGCTGTAAGCGCGTACTCGGCGATCACGGTATAGGCCAGCGGGCAGGCCCAGGACATGATCCCGCCGAGCAGCGCGGCGCAAGTCAGGCCGATGCCGGTCAGCCCGGCGACGTTGCGTAGTACGTCGGCCTCGCCGCCGGGCAGCCCCGCTGCTGCCGATCCGGCGGCGAACGCGGCGACCGCGGCTGCGGTGAGCGCCAGCGCAGTGCCGCACCGCAGATAGGGAAGCCACCTGTCGGCGGTGCGCTCGCTTTCCCCGAAGGGGTTGCGGGTGGTCACCGTGATGGCGGTGGCAGCCCCGGCCTCGATGATCAGTGGGATCTGTTGGGCCAGCGTGTCGGTGCCCTGGATCCATTTCAGCTCCAGCGCGATGCGCAGCGCCACGCCGCACGCCGCCAGCACGGCCAGGGCCAAGGGGACCTGGCGGCTGATCAGGAACAGGCGGAGCAGGAGAAGTCTGGACCGCCACGGTTCTCCCGAGCGGGACATGCCAGCGGTCGGGGTCGGCCGGGTGGCCCCGGAGGCGATCATGGTATCTCCACTAGGGTGACCTGGCCGGCGTGCAGTGCGGCCAGATGGGCGGACAGCCAGGTGTGGCGGGTAGCCGCGCCCAGGGCCGCGAACCGCAGGGCGGCGCTATAGACCGGCGAGCCGCGCGCTGGTCCAAGCACGATGGTCCCGCCGAGGTACTGGGCGCCGTCCGGCGCCAGCGCCTGGGCCGACCCGGGGCTGGTCAGCGGCACCCTGGCGGCCATCAGCAGGGCGGCCGAGATCGCCTGCTGTGCCGGGCTGGCGTCGCCCACCAGGTCGCGGAGAATAGCGGTCGCGGCCTCCGGGCGTACCGCGCCGGCGATATAAGCGGGCGTCTTCCAGAACGTGGTCCAGGAGACGCAAGCGGCGGTCTGCGGGTTGCAGATGCTGCCCTGATGACCGATGTTGAACGACAGGCTGAGCACCGCGGGGTCGCCTGTGACCGTCGCGCTGCTGGGGCTGGAGCTCACGCTGCTGAACGCAGCCTGGGTGACGCGCACGGGCGCCCCCGGCAGGCCGGCGAACTGGCTGAGTACCGGGTCCAGGGCAGCGGAGATAGCCGGCAGGTAGGACAGGTAAACCGGGTTCAGGCAGACCGGGATCGCTGCCTGCTCGCAGGCCGGCTGGTAGCTCACCGGGCGGTCGCTGGCCGCATCGTGGAGGGCCGGGATGGCGACGCCGTTGGGTTGGACCTTTGCGGTTCCGGCCAGGGCGAGCCCGGTGCCGGCGGCGGCCAGGCCGGCCACGGTGACGATGACCGCTGCCGACCGCAGCCAGCGGCCGGCGTAGCGGTCCGCCATGCCCAGCACGCCCAGCGCCGCGAGGACCAGGCCGAGGAGGAAGAGGATCTGGACGACGGACAGATCAGGGAGATAGGGAGAGAACACCCCGGCGTCCGGCGCCGGAGCGGCTATTGAGTGCGGCGGGTCCATCGGCGAGACGAGCGTGTAGGCGCTGGTGGCCTTGAACGTCGCGAACAATGCCAGCAGGGCGGCGATCGCCGTGAGTGGCGCGGTGAACCGGCTGGGGATCAGGGCCCCCGCGGCGAACCCGAGCGCGCTGAAGGCGGCCATCGCGACGGCGCCCACTACGACCGGCCACCAGAGCGGATGCCCCGCGGCGCCCTGCGAGGCGGTGACCGCGTACAGGGCCCCCACGCAGGCCAGGTAGCCCGCCATCGACCAGCAGGTGACCGCGGCCCAGGCGGTTATCTGGGCTTTCCATCGCGGCAGCGCGGTGCTGGCCACCTGCTCGCCGGTGCCCCGCCTGCCGTCCCGGGAGCCCACCCAGGCCGCTACGCCCGCCACGAAGGGGGCTAGGTCAACGACGTCGGAGCCCTGTTCCAGGGGCAGTGCCCGGGCACTCCACAGGGCAGGCAGCGCCATGCTGCCGCGATAGGTATCGAACCAGAACAGCACGAACAGCAGCGGCAGCATCAGCGCCATTGGATTGCGGTGCAGCTCCAGGCGCAGCAGCCGCCCGGCCGACATCGGGAGCACACGGGCGGCCCGCACCGGACCAGCGCGCACCGGGACCACGGCCGTCATGACCGCGCCCCGGTCAGGGCGGCGCTGTAGCCACGCTCCAGCGCCGAATCGCCTATGCCGTGGCCCTCGCCCAGCGTGACCAGGGCATCGGGCGTGCCGTGGAAGGCGAGCCTGCCCCCGCTCATCAGGGCGACCTGGCCGCAGGCGGCCCCGACGTCCTCGACTAGGTGCGTGCTGACCACCACAATGCTGTGCTCGCCCAGCTCGCGGAGCAGCGTGCGGAAGGTCACCCGCTGCTCGGGGTCCAGCCCCGCGGTCGGCTCATCCAGCAGCAGCAGCTCGGGTTCGTTCACGATCGCCTGGGCGATGCCCACCCGGCGCAGCATGCCGCCCGATAGGCTGCGCAGCTTGGCCCGGGCTTTGCTACCCAGATCGACCCGTTCGATGGCCGTCGCCACCGCGATCGGCACTCGGGCCGCGGGCATCTCCTTGAGCAGCGCGAAGTACTCGACGAACTCCACGACGGTGAACCCAGGGTAGTAACCCAGGTTCTGCGGCAGGTACCCAAGCGCCCGCCGGATCTCCCGGCGCTCCCTGGTCACGCCGGGATCACGGCCCAGCAGCCGCAGCGTCCCCGAGCTCGGCGGCAGCACGGTCGCCATCATTCGCAGCAGCGACGTCTTGCCCGCCCCGTTTGGCCCCAGCAGGCCCAGTACCCCCGGGCCGGCCTCCAGGTCAACCCCGGCCACCGCCTGAGTGTGGCCGAAACTGCGAGTCAGGTTAGTGATCTTCACGTTCGTCATCTATCAGCCCTGCTTCCATGAGGTTTCCTTTGAGGCCCGGCAGGCGAAGAGCACTACCGCTGCGCAGCAGCCGGTGACCGCCAGATAAGCCAGCAGCGCGGACCCGGTCATCGCGCTGGCGAGCTGCCCGGACGCGGACCGCGTGACCAGCACCACCGCCGCCCAGCTCAGCAGGCCGACCGCGACACCAACATTCGCGGACTTGGCCAGCGTGGCGGCCGCTAGCGCCAGCGCGGAAACCGCGGCCATCGGCACCAGCCACCCGAACGTGATACCGACCGCCGCGCCCGAGGCCGCAGAGGCCGTCGAGGCCGCCAGGCCGAGCACGGCGTCGAAGCCGAACACCGTCGCTACCCGTACAAGCAGGACCATCCGGTCGCTGACCGCCATGCTCAGGGACAGCTCCCAGGCAGGATCGATCCCCGGCCCGTAGGCATAGGCGATGCCCGCTGCGGCGACCGCCGGGGCCACCACGGCCACCAGCGGCTGGCCTGTGCCGAACGTCACTGCGGCTCCCACGCCCAGCACCACCGCGCTGGCGATCAGCCAGGGCAGCAGCAGCGACGGGGTAGTCACCAGCGACCGGGCCAGCCCCGGCGAGCGCAGCAGCCGCCCGGCCAGCCGCTCCAGCCACCCCGCGTCACGGCGCCACACCTGCGCGGTCACCCTGATCCACACCCGGTCCAGGTCCACGTCATGCGGCGCCTCGCGCAGCCGACCCGTGTCCATGCCGCCCATCACGATCCTCCCTGTGCCGCCGGGCGCCCCGCCAGCGCCCGCCGCATCTGCCGCCTGATCCGGAAGGCCCGGCTCTTGACCGTCCCCGCGGGAACGCCCAGCAGAGCCGCTACCTGCGCGACCGGCCGGTCCTCGACAAACAGCAGCCGCCACATCTCACGGTCCGGCCCGCCATCGCGCCCCAGCGACTCCCGGGCCCTGGCAATATCAGCACGGGCCACCGCGGCCTGCGCCACGTCCTGCGCCGCCGGCAGACCGGCCAGCTCCTGAGCACCCGCCTCACCAGGACCCCGGCCGCGGAGCCACATCCCGGCCTGACGTCGGGCGATCACCCACAGCCAGCCACCCGCCGATTCCCGCGCCTGGAACATCGCCGCCCCCCGCCAGGCCGCCAGGAACGTCTCCTGCAGCACGTCCTCGACATCGTCAGCCGAAAGCATCGCCCGCAACCGCACCGCTAGCCACGGCGCATGCCGCGAGAAAAGCTCCCGCAGAGCTCCGTCGTCGCCCCTCGCCAAGCGGGCGATCAGTTCGTCGTCATCCATTACTTTCTCTATTGCGTCGGAGAGACAATCGGTTCACGAAACTCAGTTAATTATCACCCGCCGCCGGCAACCCCCCCGAGTTAGCGAGGCACCCCATGACCCTAGTAACCCTCCATGAGCCCCGAACCGCAGATTTAGAATTAGTTTCCGCGCCATTGAGGCGACCGTTTTTCGGCGAAAGCTTTCGGACCTTCCACGGCGTCGGCGCTGTAGCGTCGTTTTTCTTCCCAGGTAAATTTTGTCGTGAACGCGTCTTCGAGTGGCATATCGAGTGATCGCAGCACTGCTTCCTTGACCGCCCTGACCGACAACGGGGCGCTCAGGACCAGCTCGTCGGCCCAGCCGGCCACCCGTTCGTCAAGGTCGTCCGGTGACGTGACCTCGTTGACCAGGCCCAGCCGCAACGCGTCATGCGCACTCATGCGGCGCCCGGTCAGCAGATAGCCCATAGCTATCTTTAAGGGGATCTGCCGGGCCAGCCGAAAAGCGCCGCCCGCCCCAGGGACGAGGCCCAGCCGTACCTCGGGGAGCGCGAACTCTGCCCGATCGGAGGCGATGATGATGTCGCAGGCCAAGGCGAGTTCGAACCCTCCGCCCAGGGCGTAGCCATCGACCCTGGCAATCACCGGTTTGGTAAGGCCGAAGCGCTCGGTCAGCCGTGGCCAGCCGGGCTGGTCACGGCTGCCGAAAGTGGCAGGCGGCACGCCCTCCTGATCCAGCCGCGCACGTTCAGACAGGTCCTGCCCGACCGAGAAGGCCCGGTCACCGGCACCGGTCAGCACCACGGCCCGGACCTGGTCGTCGCCCTCGACGTCGTCCCAGATCGACGCGAGGTCCGCGTGGGTCTGCCGGTCCATGGCATTCAGCACCTCAGGCCGGTTGAGGGTGATCCGGGCGACGTGGTCCTTTTTCTCGTACAGCACGCGCGGCCGGCCGGTGTCACTCATGTGGTCGTCTCCCTGCCGTCGTCCTTCGGGGTGAGAATCGGCCGGCCTTGTCGATGACGTCTGCGCTGTAGAGGCGGAGCGCCTGCTGGATCGCGAACTCGGCCATATAGACGCGGAACGCGTCGGGAGGCTCCTCGGCCAGGTTTAGCATGTGGCGGTTGGCGACCACCGCGGGACCGCGGAGGCGATTGAGGCTTTCCTCCACCGCCTGGTCGAGGTTCGCGGGCTCCACGACCTCGTCGACGAGGAACCGCGCGGCAGGCTCGCTGGCCCAGATCCGCCGTCCCTCCAGGATCACCTGGCGAGATAGCCGGGCCCCGCCCCATCTGGTCAGCCGGAAGTTGGCCGCCCCAGGAACGATCCCCTCATGCGCGGCTGGAAGGCTGATGAAAGAGTCCGAGGCCGCCAGCACATGGTCGAAGACCAGAAGAAGCTGGGCCCCGCCGCCGATGGCGAAGCCGTCCACTGCCGCGACCCAGGGCTTCTCGACGGTCATGGACCGCCAGGAGGTGGCCTGGCCAGTACGCAGCCCTCTGAGGATCTTGTGGAGGTAACCGAGCTCGCGCCGCAGGAGGAAGGCGACCAGGGAGATGCCGCCGCCGTGCAGGACCTTGAGGTTGAGGCCGGCGCTGAACACCCGCCTGCCACGGTAGCGGGGATCGGTCATCTCCCCCCCGCGCACCAGGCCCACCTCTACTGCCGGGTCGAGCAGTGCGAGGTCCACGGCGGTCTCCATGTCGTCGACCTGCTGGTCGTCTTCGGCGTTCAGGCAGTCGTCGCGGCACATGGTCAGGCGTGCGACGCCGTCGCGGCGCTCCAGTCGCACCGACTCAAGCTCTGCGACGCCTGTCCGCTGGAACTGCGCCAACAGCTCCGTCGCGCGGGATGTCGGGCGCAGCATGGCCGCCAGCAGGTGCGGGCCGGCCAGCGGTGAACGCAGCACGCGGCTGAAGAAGATGCCCTGGTCGATCTCATTGCCTTCTTTGCCGCTCTGCGGCCGGGTGCGCTCATCAGCGAGCCGCTCGGCGGTAGGGACGAGCCCGGGGAACGCGGCCGCGGCGGCCTCGGCGAGCTCCACGACCCGTAGGTCACGGGTGCGTCCGGCGGTGAGCTCGTCGTAAACCTCCTCCACGTGAGCGGCCAGGAACGCGCATCGCAGCTCCCGGGCGGAATCCCATGCGGCGTCCGCGGTCGCGCGCTGCGCCGGTGTCCGCTGGCCGGGCTCGGGCAGTCTGGCCAGTAGGTCGTCGGTGCAGGCGGCCGCCCGCGCCAGAACGACACGGGCGGCCGCCAGGTCCGCGCCGACGTTGCCTTGGTCGCCCCGCTGGATGGCGCCGATGTTGATGACGGTCATGACACCGCTCCCGCCGACGCCCGGCGGAGCGCTCGGTCGCAGGCCGCCAGATGCACGCCCAGGGCGTCCTCGAAACTGACCGTCGCCGCCTCGAACATGAGTTGCCTTCTGATGGCGAGTTCGGCTCCAGAGAAGGACCTCGCCATGTCAGCGGCCGCCGCCAGAGCGCCGGCCAGATCGTCATTCACCTCGTCGATCAGGTGCAGGGCCAGCGCCTCCCGGGCTGCGATGGGGACACCGAAGAGCACCGCCCGGCGGATCGCGGCCGCATTGGCCCCTTGATGGACAAGCCGGTAAAGCGCCATGCCCGGCCAAGTGGCCTCGGAGTCGACGGCGACGACGAGACGGGTCGAGGCCGTGGCGACGCGATAGTCGGTGGCCAGCAGTGCATCCAGAGCGGCGCCACCGCAGTCGCCGTCGGCCACCGCGATCGTCGTCGTGGGGAGGTGTTCCAGGCGGCGCAGCACACGCTCCCATCTGCTCACCAGGGCCACGGTCAGGTCGCGGACCCACAGGCGGCCTGGGGCACCCGACACGTGTACGACCACCGCGCCGTCGTGGTTGGCGTCCTCGGCACGGTCGCACATGGCGGCGACCTCGGCTACCAAGCCGGCCGTCAGCGGCAATTCCCCGTCGATCCGAATCGTCACGTCGTCGCGTGCTGGACGGCCGCCGTCGCCGTTCAGGATGTCTCCGTCTCCCGTCACCATTGGATGAGCGCCGTCTCGATCGTCGATCCTGGGCCCATGGTCATCAGGACGCCGAAGTCGCCAGCCGCGGCGATCCCTTCCTCAATCAGCCGCTGGTAGGAGAACAGGAATGATCCGCTGGACACGTTCCCGTACTGGCGCAGCACCTCGGTGGTGTGCCGCAGATCGTGACGGGTCAGGCCGAGGTTGACCCGGACCGCGTCGATGACCTTCTTGCCGCCGGAGTGGACCAGCCAGTGCTTCACGTCCCTGCGTCGGAGGCCGGACCGCCGCAGCAGGCGGTCGATGACACGCTCGGCGTGGGCCCCGACCACGTAAGGGACGCCCGGGTCGAGGAAGAAGCTGAACTTACTCCGCTCGTCGTCCCAGTCGTAGCGCATCGCCCCCTGCGCGTCGGTGATGATGTGGCTGGCGAACGACAGAACGCGCGGGCCGGGCCGTGCTGCCGCACCGTCGTAACCAGACCCTGACAGTAGAGCGACAGCGGCGGCACCATCGCCGAACAGGCTGTTCACCACGGCGGTGCGCATCGTCGAGTCCACGACATACGCAGCCGAGCACACCTCACTGCACACTGTGACGGCCAGCTGTCCTGGATGGGTCGCTGCCCACGCGGCGGTGCCGTTGAGTGCGTTGAGCCCGGCGTTGCAGCCCATGCCCACCACGTCGACCCGGTGGCATCCCGGGTCCAGCCTCATATCCGCAATGATCAGGGCGCTCAGACCGGGGGTGAGGAACCCGGTCGAGGTCACGCAGCACAGGTACTCGATATCGCGGCGCTGCGCTCCGACCTCCTCCAGACACGCCGCGATCGCCGCAGACCCCATCTCGACCGCGAGCCGCCGGTGTTTGGCGAGCAGTTCCCCCTGGCTTTCGGAGCGGACGCTGCCCTGGTCGTCGCGCTGCGGGAGGGACAGGAACCGCCGTTCGATCGCGCTGTTGAGGAACACTGACCGGACCTTCGGGTCGGTGATCTGGAATATGCCGAGCAGTTCCGCCTGCGAGAAGGACTCGCTCGTGACGGCAGTCCCGACGCCGGCCAGCCGGGCGTGATCCGGCACTTTCGGCCGGCCGGGGATACTAAGGTCCTGCATCTGCCGAAGCGGGAGGTTCATGGTGGTGGTCATCTGAAGGTCCACCCCCACATCCGGGGCTTAACGCGCGCTTGCCACTTACACACGATCACTTTCAGTCCTTCCCTTGGATGAGACCGGTCTGCGCCTCGATAAAGCGCTCCAGCCGTGCGGTTCCTACGACGATGTCGTCGTCGGACAAATAGCTGGTGGACAGTCGGATGGCGTGCTCGCCGCCACCGTCGGGATAGAAGTACGACATCGGCGTCCAGAGGACTCCGAACTCCATGGCCGAACGGACCAGCGCAACGTTGTCCGCCCGGAAGGGGACGCTGAGGGTCAGGAAGAAACCCCCGGTGGGCCGGTTCCAGCCGACCCCGAGGGCCGCCCGCCTGGCCGCGGGGAACCGCGCCTCCAGCTGCTCAAGCATGCAGCGCATCGTGGCTCCGTAATACGCCGACGTTTCCGCGTTGAGCTTCGTGGCCTGGCCGCCGCCGGACAGGAGCATGCCTGCCACCACTGCCTGGCTGATCGGGGACGTATTCACCGTAACCATGCTCTTGAGCTTGCTGAGCTCGTCGGCGAGCAGCCGCCCGTCACGGACCGGCTGATCGGCGATGACGAACCCGACCCGCGCCCCGGGGAATAGCGTCTTGGAGAAGGAGCCCAGGTGCACCACCCGATGTCGGCGGTCCAGCGCCTTGAGCGTCGGCAACTGCCGGCCGGGGCTGACTAGCCGGTACGGGCTGTCCTCGAGAATCAGCAGGTCGAGGCGATCGGCGAGATCGAGCAGCTCATGCCGGGTGGCCAGCGGAAGTGTAGTCCCCAGCGGGTTGGAGTGGTCGGGCACGACGTAGAGGGCGCGCGGACGGCGGCCGCGGGCCCTCTCCGCCTCGACCGCGGCCACGAGACCGGCGCAGTGGAAGCCGTCGCTTGGTTCGCGGACGGCCGTCACCTCGATATCGAGCATCTTGGCCGCGCCGATGATCCCCACGTAGCACGGACTGGATACCAGCAGCGCGTCCTGCGGCCCGGTGATGAGAGCGCGCACCGCCAGGAGGATGGCCTCCTGGCATCCGACGGTGACGACGAGGGCCTCCGGTGCGACGTCAATATCCTCGTCCTGGCGCAACGCCTCCGCGATGATCTCGCGAATCCGGCCGGCGGTCGGACCGTACTGGAAGATCCCGTCCCGGATCACCTCGGGCGACTGTCCGCTGTCGGCGAGATGGTCGAGGTAGCGCCGCAGGTAGGTGAAGATCTGCTCGGTGTCGAAAAACCCGTCGTAGGGACGACCTGGGGCGAAGGAGATGGCCTCGGGATACCGCGAGGTGACCTCGTTGAGAAAGTTCATCGTGTCCAGGACGGAGTCCGAGACGGAGGCGTGCAGGTCCGCCTGGCTAAGGCTGAACCCCGCTGGTGCCGGTACGTCACGGGCGCCCAGAACTTCGACGTCTCGCGCAGCCATGAGATGCGGCCTCCTGTCCGGAAATCCGATAGGGATATGGCGCGACGCTCGGAAACCTGGTGCTGCGTTCAGTTCTTGTCCAGGAATTCGATGATCGCCGAGTTGACCTCCTCCGGGCGCTCAAGAAAACCGAGATGACCGCAGTCGGGAATCTCCAGGAGGTCGCTGTCCGCGATGGCCTCGGCGACTTCGGCCCCCAGGTGTGGTGGCGTGATCAGGTCGTCGGCAAAGCTGATGACTTGGCACGGCACGGAGATCTCCTGCAACGCCTTGCGGTAGTCCCCCGCGATGTCGGCCCAGTTCTGGCCGCGCGCCGCCGTGCCACCGCCGGACAACTCGAAGATTTCCAGCCAGAGACCAGCGACTCGGTCGTCGTCCAGGCTCGACCGGGAGAGCATCTGGACCACCGACGTGGCTGCCTCATAGGCAGGAGGCAGCCGGATCCCGCTTTCGGCGAGGGCGCGGTATCCCGCCGCCAGCGCCTCGCGTGTGACGTCCGACCGCGCTTTAGTGGCGATCAGCACCGCGCAGCGGACCAGTTCCGGACGCTCGACCATCAATTCCTGGGTGATCATCGCCCCCAGCGAGGTGCCAACGACGCGGCACGGGGCCAGGTCCAGCGCCTCGATGAGGCCGCCAGTGTCGGCGACCATGTCAGAAAGCGAATACTCCCCGGGGGGCACGTCAGAGGGCGGGATGCCCCGGTTGTCGAATGTGACAGTCTCATAGCCGGCCTTCATGAGGGCCGGCGTCTGATGGACCGTCCAGACCCGGCCGCCCGCCGATGAGCCCATGACGAGCAGGACCGGCTCACCACGGCCAGTGCGCTGGTAGGCGAGCTGGATACCGTTCGTTCTCAGCTGCGGCATGATGCGACTCCGTCATTCACTATCGGAAGGCCTTACTGGAGGTTCTCGCCTGCACATTTTTTATTTGACTGGTGTACTGTCTGGCGTCACAAAGATGGTCGTCACCGGATTACCGCTGAACATGGCCACACTATGACCCAATGGAACATCGCGATCAATAGCGCTCCGAATTTTTCACCGGCCAGTTTAAGGGGTGCGACTGCGGCGACGCGGCAGTCGCCCGGGTCGCCGGGCGGGATCCCAGACTTACGTGCGGCCACTCCGGACCTGTTCACCTCAAGCAGGCAGGCTATTTACGATCGCCGTGATTTCGGTAGTAGAGTGCCGAAGGCGATCACGGTAAACAGCAGATCTGATCGATCTCCAAGTTTTCAGAGAGCGGCGAAATGTCATATCAGCGAAATCGCTCCTGATCTGCTGTCAAGCTTTTTACCGAATCCGAAGACCGATCGGACAGGCTCACGGCTTTGCGCCGGATCCTTGGGCGCGTGAAGCGGGCGAGCTGGCGTTTAAAGGAGATTCGCGTGGCCATGATGCGCGGCCCAGGGCCGAGACTACGTCCGGGCGAGGAACTCACCGATCAGCGGATCACACCCGGCACGGTGCGGCGGATCATCCCGTACGCGCTGCGCCATCGCTGGGCCTTGGCCCTGCTCCTGACCACCACGGCACTGGACGCGGGCGTTACGGTGGCGGTTCCGCTGATGCTGGGCTTTATTATCGACGACGGCATCGTGCCGCGTCATCTGTCCGCCGTTGTCGTCCTGTCCTCGGTCCTGGCGGCCCTGGCGGTGCTCGATGCACTGGCGAATTATTTCCAGAACTGGTGCTCGGCCTGGATTGGCGAGAGCCTCATCTACGATCTGCGCACCAGGGTCTTCGCCAACGTCCAGCGGCAGCCACTGGCCTTTTTCACCCGGACGCAGACCGGGTCGCTCGTCAGCAGGCTGAATACCGACGTCATCGGAGCTCAACAGGCTGTTACGACACTGCTGTCCCAGACGGCATCCACTGTGCTCACCCTGGTCTTCGTCATCGGCACGATGTTCTATCTCTCCTGGCAGATCAGCATCGTGGCCCTGGTGCTGATCCCGCTCTTCGCTGTGCCCGCCAAGCTGATAGGCCGACGGCTGCAGCGGCTGGCCAGGCAGGAGATGCAGCTAGACGCCGAATTGGGCTCGATGATGAACGAGCGATTCAATGTGGCCGGGGCGATGCTAGTGAAGCTCTACGGACGGTCGGACGAGGAAATGGACCTGTTCGCCGGCCGCGCCAAGCGGGTGCGCGACATCGCCATCGTGCAGGCGATGACCGTCCGGGCGTTCACCATCATCGGCACCCTGCTCACCGCGCTCACCGTTGCGGCGATCTACGGCCTCGGCGGCGGTCTCGTCATCTCCGGCGCGATCAAGATCGGTACCCTCGTCGCGATGGCCGCCCTGCTGCTGCGCCTGTACGGGCCGGTCAATCAGCTCTCCAACATTCAGGGCAGCGTCGTCGGCGCGGTGGTGAGCTTCGACCGGGTCTTCGAGGTCCTCGACCTCAAGCCGCTCATCTCCGAGCAGCCCGATGCGGTCCCGCTCGGCGCCAACCGGGCCGCCGGCGCGCCAGCGCTCGATATCGTGTTCGACCACGTCTCGTTTCGCTATCCGGAGGCGAGTAAGGTCACGATCGCCTCGCTGGAGCTCACGTCCCGGCGCAGGCCAGACCGGACCGACGACGCGCTGGTGCTGAACGACGTCAGCTTCCGCGCGCCCGCCGGCACTCTTACTGCCCTGGTCGGCCCGTCCGGTGCCGGGAAGACCACAATCACCCATCTGGTGCCGCGCCTGTACGACCCCGGTTCCGGGACCGTGCGAATCGGCGACCAGGACCTCCGGGAACTGACGCTCCAATCGCTGCACGACTCGGTCGGCGTCGTCCCCCAGGACTCGCACATGTTTCATGACACGATCCGCGCCAACTTGATGTACGCCCGCCCGGAAGGTTCCGAGGAGGACCTTGTCGAGGCGTGCAAGGCCGCGCAGATCTGGGACACTATCGCCAGTCTTCCCGACGGCCTGGACACCATCGTTGGTGACCGCGGCTACCGGTTGTCCGGCGGAGAGAAGCAGCGAGTGGCGCTGGCCAGGCTGCTTCTGAAGTCCCCGCCGATCGTCGTCTTGGACGAGGCCACCGCGCACCTGGACTCGGAGTCCGAGGCCGCGATCCAGCGCGCGCTCAAGACCGCCCTGGCCGGCCGGACCTCGCTGGTGATCGCACACCGGCTCTCTACCATCCGGGATGCTGACCAGATCTTGGTCATCAACGCCGGCGAGATCCGGGAACGCGGCACGCATGACGAACTGCTGAAGGCCGGCGGACTTTACTCCGAGCTCTACCGGACGCAGTTCATGCGGCCACCTGAGGCCACCGGGCCGGCCGAGCGGGCCGACCGTGGGCCCGGCGGCCCGCGGCAGCTCGAGTCTGACGACGGTCCCTACTTCGGCTCGCGGCCCAGGAACGGCCAGAACTTGGTTGGACGGCCCCGCCGGCGGGGCCTGCCGCCGCCCTTCGAGGAAGACGCCGAATTCGACCACGTGCCGTGACGGTGCTAGGCCGAGGGCGGAATCGCGCGCGTTCGGTTATTGCTCCGGTGTTTCGGTGAGAGTACAAATTCAATTCTCTTAGCGCGGGTGCAATCGATTTACCGCATCAATGCGTAATGCTTCCGAAAGACATATAGTGCAACTATTACTGGCTATTCTGCCGGAGAGGATAGAAAATGAGTCCCGAACCTAGGTTTTTGCGCTCCAGAGTGATCATCGAACCCCTCGTCGACCGGTTCTATGCATGGTTGCAGACGGTCGCTCCGGTACAGGCGGCGATGAATCTGAAGTTCTTGCAGGTGCCTTTGCTGGAGTCTTATCTTCAGTCCCCGCAGGTTCACGTGGCCGCGAGTAATAATCCCAAGCTCCGTGGTGGCTTCTTCATCAACGTGCCGGAGAAACGGGTCGGCGAGATACGTGACCTGCTCGCCGAGATCAAGCAGGAACGGGCTGGCATGCTGCGCTTCGCCGAAGCGGTCGCGACGGCCCATGAGCTCCTCCGGGCGAATGCGACCGGCTTCGACCTCACGCCGCTGTACTCAAAACTGCCGTCCGAGCTTTCTGGCTTGACGGAACTGGCGTACGACACCGAAAACCAGGCGTCGATGCGGTTCATCGAGCCCCTCGTTTACCAGAGCACGGCTTACGACGAGCGGCGCCAGTCCGTGCAACTCTCCCTCGAACCTGGGGTCGAGCGGCCGTTCATCCTCAGTACGCCGCGCCTGGCCTCATCCGACGTGCTTGAGCTGCCGATACCGTTCCGGCATCCGGGTCTGGAGGAACTGTTCGCCGCGCGGATGCGCCCGACGACCGAGAGCAGGCTGCGCGAGGTCTTCGAGCTCGACGACGCCCAGACCGCGCTGATGACAGGGCTCCTGGCGCCCGAGCCGAGCCTCGCCCCGGATCGGCATATCGAGGGGGGCGGACGCATCCGGTATTTCGGGCACGCGTGCCTGCTGCTCCAGACCCCCGCGGGCTCGGTGCTGACCGACCCGTTCATCAGCGCGGACGGCTCGGCGGCCGACCGGTACACCTACGACGACCTGCCCGATCACATCGACCTTGCGCTGATTACACACGGGCACCAGGACCACATCGTGCTCGAGACGTTGCTGCAGCTCCGCGGCCGGGTGGGGACGGTGGTAGTTCCCCGCTGCTCGCGCGGCAACCTCTGCGATCCCTCGCTGGCGCTGTACCTGTCCCACCTGGGCCTGCCGGTGCTTGAGGTGGACGACTTCGACGAGGTGCTCTTTCCCGGCGGACGGGTCGTGGCCACGCCGTTCCTCGGCGAGCACTGCGACCTCGACATCCGAAGCAAGTCGACGTACTGGGTGGAGTTCGCCGGCCGGAGCGTCTTCGTCGGGGCGGACTCCTCGGGTATCGACCCGACGCTCTACCGCTACGTCCGCGGCCACCTCGGCAAGGTGGACATGGCCTTCCTTGGTATGGAGTGCGACGGAGCGCCGCTCACCTGGCTCTACCAGGCCCTGCTGACCAGGCCGGTGACCAAGAAGATGAGCGACTCTCGGAAACTCTCCGGCTCGAACGCCGCGCAGGCGGCCGCGATCATGACGGAGCTCCAGGCCGATCAGGCGTACGTCTACGCCATGGGCGAGGAGCCCTGGCTGGGCCACGTGATGGCCACGACCTACAACGAGGAGACCTATCAGCTCAAGCAAATCGACGAGTTCATGACCTGGTGTGCTGACCATGGAATCAAGGCCGACCACCTTTATGGACAACATGAATGGCGCTGGTAACGAATCCAGACCTGGCCAGTGAACAATCCCAAGAAAAGGAATATGTGGTGACGAACCCCTTCGAGGACCCAGATGGCCGGTACAGTGTGCTGATCAATGATGAGGGTCAGCACTCGTTGTGGCCGACATTCGCGGTAGTGCCCGGCGGATGGACAGTAATCTTTGGCGAGGATGGGCGGCAGGAATGCCTCGACTTCATTGAAAAGTCGTGGACCGATATGCGGCCAAACAGCCTCATAGAGGCCATGGAGATGGCGAAGTCCTCCGACTCCTGAACACGGCCGCGTCCGCCTGGGACTATATGGGGCCGTATAGGCCCTGGCGGGGCGGACCGTCCTCAGAGAAATCACCGCATTGCCGGTCTCGGCGCACTGAGCCGAGAGCGGGAATGCAGCGCGCCCGAACGCGGGTCGCACCTATCCCGCGGTCATCAACGTTAAATGATCAGAGGCAATGTAGGCATGTCAGTGACTCCGCGGAAGTCTGGATCTCACGGCGAACTTCGAGAACTGATGGCCGGGCAGCGTGGTATCTGGTTCGCTCAGCAACTCGCTCCTGACAGTCCGATTTACAACATTGGTGAATACCTGGCGTTCAGGGGCACGCTGAACATCGAGCTGTTCGTCGCTGCGCTCCGGTTTTCCATCGACGAGACTGAGATTCTCCGGTTGCGGTTCCGCGTTATCGCAGACACCCCGTGGCAATACGTCGAGGCTCCCGGCGTCTATCCGATCGAGGTGCTCGACGTCAGCGCCGAGGCCGATCCGGGTGCGGCGGCCCTAGTCTGGATGCAGGCGAATTTTCAACGGCCGATGGACCTCACCGGCGGACCGCTGTTCAACCACGCGGTGCTCAAGGTCGGTGCGGACCTAGTCTACTGGCAGACCTGCCTTCACCACATCATTTCTGACGGGCTCAGTGTCGCCATGGTGGCCCGCCGCGTGGCCGAGATCTACACTGCCCTGCTGGAGGGCCGCCCGCCGGAGGCGGCCTCGTTCCCGCCGCTGGCACTGCTCATCGACGGCGACTCCGAATACCAGGCATCCGAGGTCTGCGCCGCGGACAAGCGTTACTGGCAGGATGTCCTGGCGGATCTGCCCGAGATAGTCGGCCTGAGCGGCCGACACGCCGAGCGAATGTCGTCGGGCTTTACCCGGCACAGCGAAAGTGTCGACGCCGATAACGCGAACCGCTGGCGGGCGGCGGCGGAGCGACTGAACACCAGCGTGGCCCGGCTGATGGTTACGGCGGCAGCCGTCTACCTGCACCGCGCAACAGGTGCTCGCGACGTCGTCATAGGCACCCCCATCCTCGGCCGGACCGGGGCCCGCGAGCGTGCGATCCCCGGCATGCGGTCCAACCTCGTCCCGATCCGCTTGCGGATAGGTCCGGAGATGGCGATCGAGGACCAGGTGCGCCAGGTCTCCTCGGCCGGACGGGACGCGTTCCGGCATCAGCGCTATCGGTACGAGGACATTCTCCGGGACCAGAAGCTCGTCGACGGCCGCTCGCTGAGCAGCCTGGTCGTCAACGTGATGCCCTTCGACTACACCCAGGGCTTCGGAGACTGCGTCACCACGGCACACAACCTCAGCAACGGTCCGGTGGACGACGTGACGATCGCCGTCTACGACCGCTCTGGCGTCGGCGACATCCAGCTCACCTTCGACCTGAACAGCGCACTCCACGATCCAGGCGCCGGCCCGGGCATCGCCCGGGCTTTCCGTAACGTCGTCGACTGGCTGGCGGCGGCGTCCCCCATCGACCCACTCGGTCGCGCTGAGCTCTTGGACGACGGCCAGCGCGCCCGCATTCTGTCGGAGTGGAACGACACCGCGGTATCGGTGGCCGGTAGCACGGCGCCGGAGTTGTTCGCGACGCGGGTCGCGGCCGCTGCGGAGGCGTCGGCGCTAAGGTACCAGGACGTCGACCTCACCTACCGGGAGCTGGACGAGCGGTCGAACCGGCTGGCGCACTATCTTCGCGGGCTGGGTGTCGGCCCGGAGAGCGTAGTAGGCCTGTGCCTGCCGCGTGGCGTGGACATGGTGACCGCCGCCTTGGCGGTTTGGAAGGCCGGAGGGGCCTACCTCCCGCTCGATCCTGGCTATCCCGTGGAACGGCTGGCGTTCATGCTTTCCGACAGCCGGGCCGGGATGCTGCTCGCGACCGAGGACGTCGTAGCAGACCTGCCCGCCGGGCGCATCCGAACCGTCACCCTGGACGATCCCCTCGTTCGGGCCGCGCTGGAGACTTCCCCGGCCGAGGCCGTAGACCTGACGGCGCTGCAGGTTTCCCATCCGGCCTATGTGATCTATACCTCCGGCTCGACGGGCGTTCCCAAGGGCGTGGTGGTGTCGCACGCGGGCGTGGCGAGCCTCGTGGCGGCACAGGCTCAGACGCTCGGAGTTGGTGCCGGCAGCCGGGTCCTGCAGTTCGCGTCGATCAGCTACGACGCGGCGGTGTGGGAACTCCTGATGGGGCTGTGCACCGGGGCGACCCTGATCCTTGCCGACGCGGCGGATGTCCTGCCCGGGCCAGGGCTGGCCGGTGTCGTGGCCCGGCATGGGGTGTCGCATCTGACGGTCCCGCCCGCCGTACTGGCCGTGCTCGGCATCGACGCGCTGGCTACGGTGTCGACGCTGGTCGTGGCGGGCGAGGCGGTGAGCGCGGATATCGTGGACCGGTGGGCCGGCGGTCGCACGCTTATCAACGCGTACGGGCCGACCGAGACGACCGTGTGCGCGACGATGTCGGCGCCGCTACATCCGGGCGCCGAGCCGGACATCGGCTCGGCGATTGCGAACGCCCGCTGCTACGTGCTCGACGGGTGCCTGCGGCCGGTTGTCCCCGGTGTGGCAGGCGAGCTGTACGTGTCCGGCGCCGGGCTCGCACGCGGATACCTGGGCCGCGCTGGACTGACAAGCGAACGGTTCGTGGCCAGCCCGTTCCCCGGCGATGGCTCGCGGATGTACCGAACCGGGGACCGGGTCCGGTGGACCGCCGACGGCCGGCTGATATTCGCGGGCCGGGTGGACGAGCAGGTGAAGGTCCGCGGCTTCCGAGTGGAGCCGGGCGAGATCGAAACGGTGCTGATGAGGCACCCGCTGGTCGCCCAGGCCGCGGTGATCGCCCGCGAGGACACCGCAGGCGACCGGCGCCTCGTCGCCTATGTCGTCCCGGCTACCGACGATCAGGACGTCGCGGCCGCGGTACGGGACTTCGCTGCGCGGTTCCTGCCGGAGCACATGGTGCCGCTGGTCAGGATGCTGGACGCGCTGCCCTTGACGATAAACGGGAAGCTCGACCGGCTAGCGCTGCCGGGGCCCGATCTCGCCACCTCCAGCGGCCCGGGCCGACGCCCGATGTCGGTCGGCGAGGAGATCTTGTGCGGCTTGTTCGCTGAGGTCCTGGGCCTGCCCGCGGTCGGCGCGGACGATGATTTCTTCACGCTGGGCGGGCATTCGCTGCTGGCGACCCGGCTAATCAGCCGGATGCGGGTGGTGCTAGGGGTCGAGGTCCCGGTGCGCGGGGTTTTCGAGACCCCCACCGTCGCGGGGATCGCGGCACGACTGGGCGTCGCCGCCCCCGCCCGGGTGGGCGTGGGCGCGCGTCCGCGGCCGGATCGGACACCGCTGTCGTTCGCGCAGCGCCGGCTGTGGTTCCTCGTCCAGCTCCAGGGCCCGGGCGCGACGTACAACCACCCGGTGATCCTGCGGCTATCGGGCGACCTGGATCGAGCGGCCCTGGCGGCGGCGTTGCGGGATGTGCTGGGCCGTCATGAGGTGCTACGGACAGTGTTCCCCGCCGTGGACGGCGATCCCTATCAGCGGATTCTCGACCTCGACGAGCTGGATTGGGAGCTGCTGGTCCTGCAGCCGGACGAGCGGATAGTCCAGGGCGAGGACCACGCCTGGAGTCTGCCGCTGCTGGACGGGCAGGGAACCGAGGCCGCGGCGACCGCCCTGGTGCGGTCGGTCGCTGGGCTTGCCGACCACAATTTCGACCTTTCGGCGGAGGTGCCGATCCGTGCGTGGCTGCTGGAGACGGGGCCTG
>OBLU010001235.1_pt1 | contig 23833 bp, 17 predicted proteins | sample 1518681 | NCBI WGS metagenome assembly OBLU01 (sample SAMEA3539304, study PRJEB22396) | soil metagenome | biome: tundra; feature: field; material: soil | place: USA | collected 2010-05 | depth 0.15 m
GACGTTTTCGATTCAGTCTTGTACCGCATCATCCGACGACTTTAACCACGGGCTGCTAGGCGCGAAAGGGATCGAAGGAGAAGCGGAAGTAGTCTGGCGACATGATCTGCTGCGCAAGATCGGCTACAAGCGATAGCCAGCGAGAAGCGGAACGGGCCTGACTGCGTGGCAGCGATTGCGACCAGGAATTGGCGAATGCGCATGATGGGAATCATCGCACTCATCTCAAACTCGCAGAAGAACGCGACCGAACAAGGAGGTGGTTATGGCACTCACGAACTTGATGGATTACCTCAAAGCGCGCAACGTCGCGTATGTTGTCATTTGCCACTCGCCGGCATACACGGCACAGGGTGTTGCGGGGCTGGTACATATTCCAGGAAAGGAACTGGCGAAGACTGTGATTGTCAGGCTGGACGGTAAGCTGGCGATGGCGGTCCTACCTGCAAAGTTCCACGTGGACCTGGAGTTGCTGAGGAAGACGGCGAAGGCGAAGTCCGCCGTGCTCGCCTCTGAAGAAGAGTTCAAGGATCGATTTCCTGAGTGCGAAACCGGTGCAATGTCGCCCTTTGGGAATCTCTTTGGACTCGATATCTATGCCGATGACAGCCTGGAGAAAGACAAGGAAATTGCCTTCAATGCAGGGACGCATAGGGAACTGATTCGCAAGGCCTGGGCGGATTTCAAGAAGCTGGCCGAACCCAAGATATTGAGGTTCGCCGTGGGTCGTTGCGCTGAAGCGGCGTAGACCGCTGGATTATCACGCCGAACGGAGGCCGTCCCGTCCAGTTGGAGGATGGTCTTGTCCTCAAAGGTGGCGGTGGACTTCCCGCCCACACAAACGTAATCGCGCTTAATCGTTGCAGTCCTGGGCTGTGGAACTGTGGAGATTTTTGTGGGGACCCTAGATAGAAAATGGCATGAATCAGCATCAATTGGGCTCGATCTAAAGCCGCATTTAAGCTATTGAAAACAGTACTGCTCACCACTCCATTGCGAATCGTATGAAATGTGCGGAGCCCGCTTGGGTGCGAGGGGTCGGCAGTTCAAATCTGCCCGTCCCGACCATTAAGTCTCCAGAGTTAAGCAGTTTATGCCGACGTTCATCGTCGACATTCTTCTTCCATCTCTCCAATTATGTCGTAATTGTGACGCTATCAAGCGCAGCTACGGCTTTGCGTTTGGCTTATTGGCGGATATGAGAATGACGCGTCAGCATCTCACGGCTGATGTGTCCGGCGCTTGACATGATGATGTGTTCGCATGCTTCGGACGAATCCGCGAATTTGGTACCGATTCATCCCGCCAGATCACTGCTGAACGACTTGTCCGCTGAATGAATCTATCGCATCAACGGTCGCCCACCTTGCCTCCATCCTCCAATCAATCTCTCGAGATTCTGTCGAAGATCACGGCTGCGCAGGGCCGGCACCATGCGCTGCATTTTCCGATTCGGCAAGCGACATCTTGTGCTTCCTGGTGAAGGGGCGGACCATATCCGGGAGGAACTCCTTGACCACGCTGAATCCGACGTTTGTCCCCATCGTGATGCCGAAGCTCATAGCGGCGTCACCGGCGGATTTCTGACTTGATGGAAGCCAGGTTCGGGCCAGGAATGCCCCTGCCGCCACACCACCTACCTGTGAAATTGAAAAGCGCCGCGCTCCGTCATCATGGCGTGCCATGACACCGCTACTGAGGGCATAACCCGTACGCTGCCAGAAACTCTGCTTGCCTGAGTTGAAATAGCGATTATCCTCATGCAATGCACTGTCTAATCCGTAAGTGACCGTACGCTGGATGGAATACTGCGAGAGGATATTGGCGAGCCGTTTGCCGTAGCCCGATGCCCCCTGTTCCCATTCTTCAGGCTTGTCCTTTGCTTGATCAATTCCTGCGGAAGCCGCGCACCGGACGAAACTAAGCGGATTCACCATGCTCCTGAAATAGAGCCGGTTGCGTTCGGTCTGGGTCAAGGGACGAAATTCCTTTGCTTTGTCCGTGCCCGCCATGTTGAACAGATTAAAAACGTTATTAACAAAGTTGGGGCTGTGTTGCCTCGGAATGGCTTCAGCATTCTCCTGCGCGGCGCCCGATGCGTCCTGTGCATCAACTGCCGGCGATACCGCAATTGCCAGGAACAACATCCATGTACGAGAGAACAAGGCAGGCCCTTTCTAGTTTCTTTCCCCAGAGAGCCTAGCGCAGCGAATCCCTGGACGCAACGGATGAATTAACAGGTTTGCAGTTGAAGTTGGCTACCCGATCCCGGTTTGGGGTGCGAGGGGTCGGCAGTTCAGCCCCGCGCCACGTAGATCCCAGACATTGCGTGCTTGCCCCATTTCCAACTGGGCCCCACCCCTACGAGAGAAGGTGATGCCCGCAAGGGTGAGCCCTCCAAGGTTGGGAACAGGGCACTCATGAAACGGTGCCAAGATCATTGTGCAGTCCCGCCACAATTGGCGGATATGGGGAACAGTCGGACTAGACTTGTGATTTCGTTTCCTGTCTCGACTCTTGCTTTGCATCGCCCCTTACTTCTTTCGGGACCTCGATGACTCCGAGTTGCAACATCATTGTCGCGAGGTTCCAGTTCGCATACGCTTCGGATATCTTCGAACCTTCGAGCCGGTGGATGTAGGTGCCATCGATAGTCACCTTGCGGTTGGTGGGCTGCATGCCGAGGAACGGGCCCTTGTGGGTTCCGCGGGCTGTCCAGTGCACGACGACTTCGTTACGTTCGGCGATGGTGTCATCGACGGTGATTTTTAGATCGGGAAATGCCTTGCGGATTGTCTCGATGTAGGTTTTGATGTTCTGGATCCCAGGGTTCATGTTGGGGAACACTGGATCGTGGAAGCGGACTTGGTCTGCGAGGAGCTCGGATACCTTGTTGAGGTTTCCTTGGTTCCAGCACTCCTCTACAAACCTCTGGACGATTTGCTTGTTTTCATCGGGTGACCTGCTCTGTTGAACCATGGCGCACCCTCCTTTCCATGGCCAGGGATTATAGACCCGATCTCGTAGGGATTGAAGCGTCTACCGAGCGTTATTTGTGGAATACTTGCTAAGTAGATCAAGAATTGAGCCCTTCGCCAAATGAACGTTTCGAACTAACGACCAGAGGCATTTTGTGATTGTGCTCTCCTTGAGTGAGTTGCAGAGCAACAGAGTAATTCTCAGGTCTGAATTCGCAGATCTGCCCACTCTTAAAGGTGACCGCGTTCAGCTTCAACAAGTCATTCTGAATCTCCTCCGCAACGCCTCGGACGCAATGTGCATGGTTGAGGACCGGCCGAGGCAATTATTAGTAAGAACGGAGCTGGATGGCGAATACGTGCGCTTGGTCGTGCGAGATTCTGGAGTTGGCTTTCGCCGGAGGCGGCAGATCGACTTTTCGACTCGTTCTACACAACGAAGGAAAAAGGTATGGGCATAGGACTCTCGGTTTGCCGCTCAATTGTGGAGGCCCATTAAGGACGAATATGGGCTGCCCTAAACGAAGGCCACGGATAGACCTTCGCCTTTTCGTTGCCCATCAAGTCGATGAGAGTATCCGGCGATCGTGATACAGTGTGATTCCTTTACTCGTCCAATCGGCCGGCGGGCCTAAATGTGTGGCCGCAAAGATTCTGCACTGGCAGAAGCCGTAATGAATTTTGTAACTGGCCGGCCTGCGACTCTCTAGGGCCCTGGTCGATTGAGCAGGATTGAATTGGATGCAATGGTGCAGCATCGCCTTCCGGCAATCAGACGCGCCTGGGCGCATCCGTCTCAGGATTCTGACAGTGGCGAATAAATCCTTCGGCAAATGCTACGCCCCCCTCCATGCCGCGAAAACGATTCATTGGATCGTGAAGTGTCCAAAGCTCCGTTTCTGGGAATTGGCTCGCATGGGCAAAGCAGGCGGCCTTCTTTCGGTCGACAGTCGTAGAGATATCCACATAGTTAGTGGGATGAAAGATCTGGGTCTGTTTGCCTAGATCGACTTCGTAATAATAGAGGTCGAATTTCTTGCCACCTTTCCACCAGGCATCGTAGGTCAAGAGCGAAGCAGCCCGATGGTCTCGATGGGTGTCGACTGGCCAGTGGGTGAAGACGACGTCGGGCTTCTCGGCGTCGAGGAGTTTTCTAAATTCCTCGTAATGCGCCTCGTTGATTTCCGTATGACCATCAATCTGGCCGGCAAATATAGGCCGCGCCCTCAGAATTGTGCACGCTTTCAAGCTCTCTGCGGTTCGAATAGCGGCGGCATCCTCCATCGATTTCCCTTTAATGCCGGACTCTCCGCGGGTGAGGTAGAGAATCGCGACCTCATGGCCCTCGTCAGCGTAGCGTGCGATTGTCCCTCCGCATCCCGATTCGGGGTCGTCGGGGTGGCCGCCAGTTACAACGATCTTCATCTTCCCGCTACCCGTAGTTGTCGCTGCAGCAGCAACGGCAGGGAGGCTAACTCCCAAAGTAGCAGCCATCAGAGATGATCGTTTCAGCAATTCCCTCCGAGATAGATCTTCCATAGTCCGCCTCCAAGTTCATCGAGATGAGACTTTCTGATGAGAAGTAGTTTTTGACAATGTCAAAGCTATGCCAGCCAAGCTAAATTGTTCACGGGTTGCTAAGCAAGCCAGCATTAAGACAGGATTGGCCCGAAACTCCTTCGCAACTTTGGTGCGATGACCATTCCAGATATGTGCGCTCGAGCGGAACTCGTGTTGGCTATGTCGTTGAAAAATAAAAGTAACTGACGTAACGGAACGTGCGGAAACTACGCAGGAGAGGTTTAATTCGCTATGAATACGATGGCCTTTTGAGGCTTGCCGGAAGGGCATCTAATTGGAGCGCATCGAGAGGCGCGATTCGAGAAGAACCCTCGAGTTGAAAAGCATCGGACTCGTGTGGCCACCTCCGCTCTGATCGGGGGGCCTGAAAGTACGAAGAAGGAGGACTAGAAGAATGGATTCGCGTCGTATTCGCTTTGCTCTACCGCTCCTGGGAGTTTTTCTCGCGGCATCTTTGCCAACATTTGCAGTCGAACCGCCAGAAGACCTGGTGGTTTATGGCGGCACAGCATCTGGAGTCATGACCGCATACTCTGCCGCGAAAGACGGTTTGCGGGTTGTGCTTCTGGAGCCGGGAGCGCATCTGGGAGGGATGGTCACTGGCGGACTTTCCGCTACTGACCTGGGCCACTTCACAATAATCGGGGGCTACGCCCGTTACTTCTATATGAAGGCGGCGGCGCACTACGGTGTGCGGAACCTCGATTTGCCGGCGAACTGGCTTTCTGAACCTCATGTCGACGAGACTCTTTTTCGCGACATGTTGAAGGACGCTGGCGTGAAGGTATATTTCCACGAGCGAGTTAGAGAGAAGAACGGCGTCATCAGATCAGGCAAACTAATTTCGTCGATCACAACAGCAGACGGAACGCAGTGGTCCGCAAAGATTTTTGCGGATTGCTCCTATGAAGGGGAGCTGATGGCGCAGTCCCACGTGAGCTATACGTGGGGACGCGAAAGCTCGTCTGAATACGATGAGAGTCTGGCGGGTGTGCGGGCGCATACGCCACAGCATCAATTTCTGTGGCCGCTTTCACCCTATGATGATCAACATCATTTGCTACCAGAAATCAATCCAGGACCACTCGCTGCACCCGGTTCCGGCGACAAGAAGGTGCAGGCTTATAACTTTCGACTCATTCTTACGACCGATCCGGCCGATCGACTGCCGTTTCCAAAGCCCAAAGGTTATGATCGGACTCGATTTGCACTACTTGAGCGCTACCTGGGAGAGTTCCAACAGCACAGAGGCAGGGCCCCACGCGTACGAGACTTTTTCAACCCGGTCCTGATTCCGAATCACAAGGCCGACTTCAACAATAACGGGCCAGTTTCGACGGATTACATCGGGCATAGCTGGACGTATCCCGAGGCTTCGTATGCCGAGAAGGCTGCAATCTGGCAGGATACCCTTCTCTATACAGAGTCATTTGTATACTTCCTGTCGCATGATCCGAGCGTGCAGGAGAGTCTGCGGAACGAGATGAACGAGTGGGGATTGCCGAAGGACGAGTTTGAGGACACTGAACATTGGCCGTTCCAGCTTTATATTCGCGAAGGCCGCCGCATCATTGGAGCCTATGTGATGCGGCAATCTGACCTTCAGACGGATCGGACCAAGCCGGACTCAGTTGGGATGGGGTCGTATAACAGCGATTCTCATAACATCCAGCGCGTCGCCATGTCAGACGGTACAGTACAGAACGAGGGGGATGTGCAGGTGCCGGTACAGCCCTACGAGATTCCCTATCGCACCATTACGCCCAAGCCGAATGAATCGGAAAACCTGTTCGTGCCCGTCTGCCTTTCAGCGACGCACGCCTCCTACTCGTCTGTGCGCATGGAGTCGCAGTACATGATTCTTGGACAGGCCGCGGGTGAAGCCGCGGCACTTGCCATTCAAAAGCACACAACTATTCAGGACGTTTCGATCGCAGATTTGCAGCAGAAACTGCGTGAGCACGGCGCCATCCTGCATCTCGCTCAGGAGTTTCAGGCGGGATCGCAACCAAGTGTACGCTGATTGAATTAGCGGTTCGGTTCCAAGAATCCAAGGATGATCATGGAATCCAAGGTGGGTGATGACGACGAGAAGAGACTTCTTGAAGCTTGCGGCCATTGCGGCAGGCAAGCCGGGGATGCTTGTCCCCGGCTCCGAACCGGCGAAAGTTGATAACAAGCGCTATCGCGATTTGCGGGGATTCAACTATCAGCCGAGTTATGGCAGCAGCGGTTTCGAGCTTTGGCAGAAGTTCGACCTTCCGACGATTGACAGTGAGTTGACTCAAGGGAAGGCACACTTTCCCAAGATCAGCGCGATTCGTTTGTGGTTGTCGTGGGATTCCTTCATCCGGAATCCGAAACTCTTTGAAGCGCACCTTGAAAGTGCCCTGCAGTGTGCCGCCAGCCACGGCCTCGCCGCTATGCCCGTGCTGTTCAATCGATGGCACGATTACATGCTGGACTATGGCGGCATCTACACAGATCATTTTCTGCTTCCGATGGAGAAACGGCGGCCTCTTTTTAGGCCCTATATTGATGCTGTCGTGGGCCGTCACGCGAACGATGACCGCATCTTTGCATGGGACATGTGCAATGAGCCTGTGCTCCAGGGGATTTCGGCGAGCTGGACGCAAAATCTTCGCGATGCCGAGTATTCGTGGCTCGCCGATATCTATGCCTCTTGCAAGGCGTTGGGCGCAAAGGCTCCACTGTGCATCGGAACCGATGGGATGGAAAATCTCAAGCTCATCAACCCGATCTCGGACATTTTTACGATTCATCCATATTTCATTCACTATCTTGAGAATGAAGCGGGAAAACTGAATGGCGCTATTGAGTTTGATCCGATTGAGCTCTTGACCAAAGAACTCGATCGGCTCGACAGGATTGTTGAATTTGCAAACCAAGAGAATAAGCCGGTGCTTGCATCGGAGACATGCTGGGGATCGATGGACGACAAGAAGCGGGTGGGGATTGTCGAATCGACGCTGAGCGAGTTGAAGAAGCGCGACATAGGATGGCTGGCTTATCTACTCCATCACAGTCTGATTGCCGATGCGCACCGCGCGGAATTTGGGCCGACGGACCACGCAGGCTATATGGCATTCATCGAGGCGGACGGATCTATCAGGCCTGGGCACCAGGTCTTTAATGAATTCTGAGATCCGAAATTCGAATCAGTTTTGGGGTGATCCTGGCTTAAAGGCGCGGAATGCGGCCAGATGGCTGTTCAGGATGGTGTTGCCTTCCACCTCGGAAAGGATGACTGCCTCAAAAAATGGTGCGCCGCCCGCGCGAGTCTGGGCCTGTTTCAACTCGTCACATCCAGCGTTTGAGGTGAGGTAGGAGACAAGTGCAGCAGTCTCGAGTCCTTGAAGAATCATGATGTGCGAGTCTTTGGAGTTTCCGGGAATGAGGGAAATGATCCCGGGATAGATGCTTCTGGTTTGCGATTCTTGGATCCCAACGAACTCTCTCGGCTCGGGGGCAAGTGGATGCGGATTGGGAACAGTTCTATCGCGCGTGTGAGGCGCGAACTTGAAGTAAAGGCGATCGATCTGAGTCTTGAACGGCGTCAGCGTTCCGGTTGTTCCCATCAGGATGACATTCTCCTGTTCAAACTGATCACTCGAGGCGTCTGAACTGATGGACGTTGTGGCGTATACATTCCTCAAATCCAAATAATGGAGAAGCTGGAGTGAAGCAACAATATCGGACGAAACGGCATAGGCTTGCACCAGATTGGGCCTACCGAATTGTTTCTGCAGTTGTGACAACTCTGCCGAGTCGTCAATATTCATGAAGCTATTGACGGATGTATCCCGGACCATCAGGTCTGAGCCTTTTGAGGCAGTCCAGTGAAAGAAGCTTGGATTTGGCAGCACGATCTGAATCGGCTTGCCGTTGGCGTAGAACGTTTTCCAGAAGGGCAATAGCTCGGGGGATGCGGTCGACAAGGCTAGCCGGGACTGAGACTTAAGTTGCCAGTACTGCCACGTGCAAATGACCGCAAGGGCGAGAACAAGAAGGCCCAGAACGACGGTAAGTTTTGAGTTTGTAAATTGCCTCCCGAAGTTCCCTTCGATCAATGGAGCCGTAAGAGGTTCAGGAAAGCGGGCGATCAACCGATCGTTGACGGTCGCAATCGCATTCGAAACACCATCAGAGATGAGCTGGTGAGATCCGAGAGGAATCGTGAATCTGACGCTTGTGGAAGCCCCTTCAGAGAGGTAGAAATCCTTCAACCGCCTCCGAAGACGCGATATCTGAACTCGAACCGTGGCATCAATTTGTGGATCAAAGTCCGGCTTTCGATTGAGCGCCTCGACCGCGATCGAATACTCATTCACTGATTCATGTCTGCGCCGGAAAAGATATTGCAAAAGGCTTTTGAGGGTGACGGAGCCTTCAAAAGTCTTGCTCCCACAGATCAAATTGAGATGTTCAGCGAGGTCGCTCTCCAGGCCCGAAACCGATTCGTCATCGACAGGTCGACTCAGTGGTTCCGCCATTCCGCAACTCCCTGATCCTTCAGTGTAACGGACGTAACTATTGCCCCTCAGAATACGAAGTGTGATACGCAATGTCAACGCAATGCTTAAACGGTTCTGTGCGGCGGAATTCCAGAGGATTTCGCGGCTGGCCGACCGAATAAGCACGAGAGATTCTTCAGGATTATCTCTTTCAGGAAGAGAGAGTTAAGGCCTGCATGGACGGGGATGCATTGTTCGCCAGTCACCGAATTCGTCCAAGGAATGGCCTGCATACCCCAAGAATCCGGCGACTTCATAAATTGCTCCCCCTTTTTTGGAGCGTTGGATTGTGGAGGCTTGGCCCCGCGGTTCTCATCACGTTCAACTGCCCATATCTTCTTGAAAAATAGAGGTAACAGACGTAACAGGGAGGCGAATACTGCAAGATACTGGCGTGAATTGATACGCGGCACAATGATACGAGTCGTTTGCAAATCGTCGGCTTCCGATTGCTCTGATCACCAACCCATCAGACATGAATCTGTTCAGCGCTCGGGAAGCAGACCAAAACTTTTGGAGCCTTTAGATGACCCCAAGAAGAAGAGAAGCGTCGATTCCGGGCGCTCGCGAGTCGAGAATTGCTGTTAAGCGGACGGCATCCATGTTGCGACCGGGCTGGATATCTCAGTTCCAGGCCATATCATTCCTGTTCATCCTCGCGATTGCATATCTGGCTCCGCATGTACTTGTTTGCCAGGTGCAGAACGGCACGATCACTGGCACGGTCGCCGATCCCACCGGGTCGGTGGTGCAGGGTGCCAATGTAACCCTCACCCAGAAGTCCACATCGCTGACCTTCCATGGACAGACAAACAACTCCGGGGTATACAGCTTTCCCCAGTTGCTGCCGGGCACCTACACGGTGATGGTGGAGAAGCCCGGATTCCAGAAGAGCGTTGGCACTCTCACGTTGACAGTGGGCCAGGTTGCGCAGGTTGACCTCATCCTGGCGGTCGGCAAAGAATCGGAGACGGTGACCATTGAAGCCGAGAACATGACTACTCTCGACACGCAAACATCGAATCTTGATTACACGGTTCAGTCACAACAGGTGTCGGATCTGCCGCTCAACGGGCGGAATCCATATGGACTTGCGATTCTATCGCCGGGCATTTTGCCTGGCGCAAATTTTGGAGTCGGTGTAACCGTCGCCAGAGGAGCTGTGGTTGCAGCGGCGACCAACAACTTTGAGTCGAACGGCGGCATTGGAGGTTCAAACGAGGTTCTTCTGGACGGCGTATCGATTGTTGTCTGCTGCCAGGGGCAGCCGGCAGTGACTCCATCGACCGAAGTCGTCAGTCAATTCAAGGTTGTGACATCGAATCCACCGGCCGAGTACGGCCGTACCAGCGGTGCCGTTCTGAATATCGCCACAAAGTCGGGAGGTAATCAGCTTCGTGGAGATGTCTATGAGTTTCTGCGCAACGACAAACTGGATGCAGCCAACTTCTTCACCAAACGGAGCGGTGTATACCCCTACCCCGGTCACAAGGATTTCCGTCCACCACATCGCGCCAACCAGTTCGGCACGTTTGTCGGCGGTCCCGTTTATATTCCGCATGTCTATAGCGGGCGAGACAAGACATTCTTCACCTTCGGGTATGAAGGCATCAGAAACCTCGCACCCACCGTTGGTTTGACCACGGTCCCAACCGCACTAATGCGGCAGGGTATCTTTACCGAAGCGCCAGCTGTTGTCTACGATCCCACCTCCTACAACTCCGGAACTGGCCAGAGGACGCCGATTGCCGCCAACACCTGCAATGGCGCCGCCTACGGTGCGGGCCTCTGCATCCCAACATCGTCGTTCGATCCCGTTGCCCAGGCGTTTCTTCCGCTGTTCCCGGCGCCGAATCTTTCCGGCACGACAAATAACTTCAGCTTTGTTGAGAACATTCTCGATACGGACAATCAGTACAACTTCCGCATCGATCACAATTTCTCTGACAGGCAACGTACATTCGTCCGCGGAACGCGCGACACAAACAAGCACTCGAATTACGATCTCTTCAACAAGCCCGACGGGCCAAATGGCTGGGCTCAGACTTTAACGGCTTACCTGTTCGCGGTGGGTCACGTGTGGACGGCTTCACCGACGACAGTGATGCAGTTCAGCTACGGGTTTGCGCGCCAAACCAACTATCAGCTCGGTAATAACTTCTTCGGTTTCGATGCTTCGAAGTACGGATTCTCTAGTACCTTCACCGGACAGCAGCAGGTCGCCGGCCTCCCGTTAATCTCCGTGAGCGGCCTGCAAGCGATCGGCTTCTCCAGTTCGTTCAACCTGTGGGCACACTACACCCACTCTCTGAATGCGAGTGCGCTGCTTCAACGCGGCAAGCACAACGTTGCCGTCGGATACAACGGCAGGCTGATCCTTGAAAATCAGAAAGGACTTAGCGGGCCGACGGGCTCATTTACTTACAGCACAAACTTCACTGGCGGTCCCACACCGAACGGTGCATTGCCCTCCGGTCAGAGCCCGTTCGACTCATGGGCCTCGTTCCTGCTCGGCTATCCCACCTCCGGCAGCATTATTCGGCAGACCACGGTGGCATTCAATCAATGGGTGAACGGTCTCTATCTCCAGGACGACTGGCGCATGATGCCCAAACTCACCGTGAACCTGGGACTGCGGTGGGACACAGAGACAGGCTTTGCAGAACGCCATAATCACTGGGCGGACTTCAATCCCAATGTCACCAGTCCGCTCTCCTCCGCGGTGGGTTTCAACATCCAGGGCGGAGCGCAATTCCTCGGCGTCAACGGCAATCCTTCGCGCACATCGCCAACCTATTACAGCGAGGTTGCTCCGCGCTTCGGCTTCTCATATTCATTAACACCGCAAACGGTAGTGCGCGGCGGCTACGGCATTCTATTCCTTCCCATCTCGGAACGCGGCTACGGCGATCCGAACATCGGGTTTACCCAGGGTACTAACATCGCAACCAGTGCCAACGGTTACACGCCCGTAGTCAAGACCGGAAACGCATTCCCAACCGGCGTTGCACTTCCAGCCGGAGCGGCAGCAGGTGTCGGCGTCAGCGCAGGTTCCTCAGTCTCGGGCTTCGAATATAAAAACCCTATTTCGTACCAGCAGCAGTGGAACTTCGGCGTGCAGCGCAGCCTAGCCAAGCAGATGTCGGTGAGTCTCAATTACGTGGGTGGTCACGGCGTGCATCTGCCCATGAACATCAGGCCGAACGACCTGCAACCTGCGTACTGGGGACCGGTTGGCGATCCGGGTGGAACGCAAACCGCTTACCTGAAGGCGCAAGTCACCAACCCGTTCTATGGTGTTAGCGGCATAGCGTCGGGTTCTCTGTTGCTGAACCCGACCGTGCAGCGCGCGCAGTTGCTGAATGCGTTCCCGCAATATACAGGCGGCGCCATCAGCGGCATTCAGAACGGCTCAGTAGGGATCTCCTACTTCGACATGGGATCAGTGACCTACAACGCCTTTCAGGCTACGTGGCTTGTGAATCGCCCGGGCGGGCTCACGGGCTCGGTGTCCTACATTTTCTCCAAGACGCTGGGCAACGTCAGCGATCTTACCAATGGATTCCTGAATCCAACCGGGAACCCTGGAATTCAGAGTCTCTACTTCCTGCACCAGTATGAGCACTCCAATCTCGCTACCGACATTCCGCAGCGCGTTGCGGGAACGGCCACCTATCCTCTCCCCTTTGGCAAAGGCAAGCGTTTCGGCAGCAGTATGCCGGGGTGGGCAGATGAGGTCGCAGGTGGATGGACCGTCACCGCCATCATCGACGCATACTCAGGTTTCCCGCTTGGAATGGGAGTGTCCGGAACTTCATCGTTTGCTGGCACGCGTCCGGTATACACAGGAAGTGCGCCACTCACTTCGGGACCGACTCATCAGCGGTTGGGTGGTGCCGGCCAGACACAGGGCTACCTGAATGCGGCCGGCTTTACGCTTCCGCAAGCCTTCCAACTTGGCAACGTACCACGTTCCGCAGCGCGGCTGCGCGGCCCTCTCTCGTTCGACGACAACGTATCCGTCATCAAACGGTTCCCAATTCATGAAGAACTTTCGCTCGAATTTCGTGCGGAAGCCTTCAATATCCTCAACAAGGTTGATTTTGGTCTACCGGCTGCAACCGTTGGCGGCGGTGGCTTTGGCAACATAACCTCGCAGTACAACCTGCCCCGCAACGTGCAGGTAAGCGCGAAACTGCACTTCTGATCCGCATCGCTTTCTATGGGACTGCGGAGGCGGACAGCTTGACGACTGTCCGCCTCCTCGGTTCTTCAGGGCACAAGCTTCTATAAAACTATTTCTGAACAATCCGCAGTATCAACAGATCTTCAAGGAGATGGGGATGCGTACGAACTTGAGTTCATTTGCTGTGCGGTTACTTGGCACGCTCATTGTTGTTGCTGGGGCATGTAGCATGGCAGTTTCCGGTAACGCACAAAGTTACGATGTTGTGATTGCGGGCGCGGGAACTGGCGGTGTGTCGGCGGCAATTCAGGCCGGACGCATGGGAGCCAATGTGGCTCTCCTGGAAGAGTCCGACTGGATTGGCGGTCAAATGTCGGCTGCCGCGGTTAGCACAATGGATGAAGGCAATGATCTGACGCCGCCCTCGGGAATTTATCGCGAGTTTCTTCTTCGCATGGAAGCTTATTACGACGCTCGCCATAAATCTGTCGCCACCTGCTACTGGGGGGACAATAGCCACTGCTTCGAGCCTTCGGCAACACGAAAGATTCTGAATGACATGATTGCGGAAGTGAATGCAGGTACGGTGAAGAAGAGCGGGCACATCACACTGCTCCTTCAGGATCGTGTCGTCCGCGTTCTGGCCAGCGGAGACACGGTGACTGGAGTTGTCACAGAGAAGGGAAAGACGCTGCAAAGCAAGATTCTGATCGATGCTACCGAGTATGGAGATGTGTTGCCACTGACGCCGGCTCGTTATCGGAGCGGCCACTCCGTCGGCGTCGATCACCAGAATTCCTGTACTCAGGACCTGACTTACACGATGGTTATCAAAAAGTATCCTGGCGGAGTTCCAAAGGAATTGCAGATGCAGCATGAACCGCCAGAGTATCAAAAGTACCTGCCAACGCTGCGTGAACAGTGGAGAGCCGATGGAAACAACAAGACGCGCAAACTCCCTGTCAATTTTGCAAATCACAATGCGTATCGAGGATTACCGGACTCAAGTAATCCAGAGCTTTACGTGTCTACGCAATATGCGCAGATCACGCGGACAGTCCTGAACTGGTTCAATGACTACCCAACTCATACCGATATCTTCGATCGCGGCGCAAGAAGGCAGATTTTGTGTGACGCAAAGCTGAAGACTCTGGCGAATTTGTATTATCTGCAGCACGAGATGGGAGAAACGCTCTGGTCGGTGGCCAACGACGAAGGCTACGACACTGAGTACAACCGCACCGTGAATTCCTGCCCAAACATCCCCGCGGAGTTCAAAGCAATTGAAAACAATTTTCCCGCACTTCCTTACATTCGGGAGAGCAACCGCCTGATCGGCGAATACACGCTGACAGCCGGCGATGTTCGGCGCGAAAAGCAGGGTGGAATTTCCGTTGTCGGATTTCCGGATTCCATCGCCGTAGGTGACTATGCTGACGACCTTCACGCCTGCGACGCGCCGGGAGATATGGAAACGGAGCTGGAACATCTTTCGGATCGCGCCCCAGGATTCCGTTCAGGACCGTTTGAAGTACCCATGCGTTCGCTGATTCCCGAAAAAGTGGATGGGTTACTTGCAGCGGAAAAGAATATTTCGGAGTCGCGTTTGGCCAATGGGGCCACCAGGCTGCAGCCGATCACGATGTTGACCGGACAAGCGGCGGGAACGCTTGCCGCTTTGGCTGTCGGGCAGGGTGTGCAGCCGCGTGCGATTCCTGCGGATCGCGTCCAAATTGCCCTGCTTCAATCTGGGAGCATTCTTGCTCGCAAACCTATGCCTGATCTTCCCTTGGGCACTCGCCTTTGGCAGGCCGCTCAGTTCGCAGTTGCTCATCAGTGGGTAGACGCCCAAAGCGGTTTCAACCCGAAAGGTGCCCTCTCTCGTGCGGAAGTGGCCGACTTACTTTCGCGTGCGTTCAAGTTAACGCAGCTCGAGAGTATCGACGATAATTACGCGGCAATGTATGGGAAGGCGAGATATGACAAGCCGACCTACGAGGACGTCCCGCTCTATTCTAATGTTTCCGCAGTTGTGGAAGCGTGGAATACGACGGGCACTGTGCCTCCCTGCAAGCAGTCTGCTACGCTTTTCTGTCCTGATGCGCCGCTCACGACTGGGGAGTTCGTTGCAGCCGTGGCAGCGCTCAATGGAAAGAAGCGAGGCGCAGCTTCCGTTGATGCTGCCACACTCCGCAATGGCGTGGCGGGCGAGGACGGAAGTCGGCTTTCTCGGATCGATGCGGTCTTGATTCTCCTTAACAGCCAGGCTTCTCGCTAGGGACACTGGCAGGAAACGTCAGGTTCCACACATGCATTCAAACGATCGCCGTTGTGGCGCTCATTTGAATGTATGCGAGCTTTGAGGGGCTTCGCGGTACAACTAATGGCCTGCTAACGTGTCGTTGGCCATTCGCTCGAGCTGGGCGGGATAGGTCTGGTTTGACTCCTGATCCTCTGTGCGCAGCGGAGTGCCGTAGGTGAGACTGTCGCCGATACAGACGATCACATCTCCAGGAAGAATCGGTCCTGGAATCGCATGAAGAAAGGATGACGCGAGCAGCCTGTATCCATCTGCAGTCAGGTGGACACCGTCGGTGCTGATCGCAATCGTCGGTCCGCCGGCATCATCCAGCACCTTGGTAAAGTCCAGAAGCGCGATCTTCTTTTTGAGCGCCAGTGTCCGCAACGCCGAGTTGTAGCGATCGATCTTGCCATTCGGTCCTTCTGCACCGAAGGAAGATGCGCGATGGCGCTTCATCAAGCGTTCCACGTCTACATGCTGAATGGTTGAGAGTATCGGCACAATGCGATTCCTGCGAGCCGTTCTCACCATCCATTTGATATTGCCGATGAATTGTTCCTGCGACAGAAACCTGGGCTCATTGGAGGTGTCGTTCATCCCAAAATAGATGAGAACGTACTTTGGATGAACCGCAACCACATCGCGAACGAACCGCTCGCGCCCTTGAAGACTGTTTTGGCTTCCGATGCCGGCATTGATTACCGACACGCGCTTTGTCGGGCCGGCCGCTACAGCAGTAGCCGCGGTCATTAAGAGAAGACATGCGAAGCAGACAAGCTTGATTGCGCCAATCGATGGAGAATTCTTCATGTGGATAGACACCCCCAAGTGAAAGCGCGTGGTCGCGCGACTCACACTTCTTGTTCGCTGAAGACCAAGGCTCCCGCTCCCTGCACGCCTGCATACTGTCCTTGTTCAGCGAGGAATACACGAGGTTTCCGCTTTGAGCCGAAGTGAATCAGCTTCTCGATACGGCTTTCAATCTCGGAGATAAACGCCTGATGTCCTTTCACGAGTCCCCCTGAAAGGAACACTGCCTGCGGATCCAGCAGGTTGAAGATGTTCGCGAGCCCCTCTGCCAGATATGCGGCCAGGGCAGAGTAGGCACCCTGTGCGGCAGCGTCTCCGGACAAGGCAAGCTCGCTGATCTGTCGTGCCATTGTGGCTTCATTTGCAATGTCGACGCGAGTTTCTCCGGACCGCTCCGCGTATTCCCTTAGGAGCGAAACAGTGGACACGTAGGCTTCAAGGCATCCTCGGCGCCCGCAGTTACATTGGCGCCCATCGATGCGAATTACATGATGCCCGACGGTCCCCGCAAATCCGTGCCGGCCCTTGAGCAACTTGCCTTGAGACACGATTCCGCCTCCAATGCCTGTACCAACAGTGATGGCGACGAAGTCGGAGAGATTGCGGCCCAGGCCGAAGTGCAACTCAGCCAACGCGGCTGCATGGCCATCGTTGACCACGTAAGTTGGCAATTGGAAGCGCTGCTCAACGAATTTGCGTAGCTCAAATCCAGCCCAGCCGGGGAGATTTTCGGTGGCGGCGAAAACAGATCCATCTTCCGGATCAATTGCGCCGGCACTCGCGATCCCGATACCGCAAGGCTTTATGCCTTGGCCGTGCGCCGCAGCAAGGACATGCTCGATCGCGGAAATCAGTCCCGTGGCGATCGCTTCCCGTCCGCTCGATGCGCTGGTAGGTACCTGTGTGGTCAGGGTTACCGATCCATTCGGGTGCACGATTCCAGCCTTGATGGATGTTCCACCGATATCGACGCCCACGGCAACAGCATTTTCATCGGCGGGTTGCAACGCTCGCACGAAGCCAGCTGCAATTGCGCCGGGGCGCGTGATCGCACCACCAACGACAACGCACCAAGCGCCCTCTCTGATTGCGCGCTTTGCCTCGTCAGGCGTTGAGATGTGCCCTTCGGCGACAATCGGGACATGGATCAGCCGAGCCATCTCCGCTAATAGTGACCAATTGAATGAGTGGGTATTCTGCGTGTCTTCTGTATATCCATTCAACGTGGTGCCGACAAAATCCGCACCAGCCTGCGCCGCGGCCAACGCCTCATCGAGGGTCGCCACATCTGCCATGACAGGGAGATTCAATTCAGTGTGGATTTTCTCGATCAGTTGCCGCCAGGGTTCACCAAATGTCCAAGCGCGATTGGTGCAGTCCAGTGCGATGATACTGGTTCCTGCCTTCGCCAACGCGGCTGCAGAGGCGAAGTCGGGCGTGATCCGGAGCTTTCCATCGACATAACTCTTTTGAATGCCAATGATGGGAGAGTTCGTATCTTGTCGGATTGCAGCAATGTGCTCGGCGCTGTTGATGCGGAGCGCTACAGCTCCGGCTGCGATCACCGCGCGGGCCATCCTGCGAATCGTATCGGTATCCTCGAGCGGGTCGCCGGGCGCGGCCTGACAGGAGGCGACAAGCTTACCCTTCATCTGCTCCTGAATCGTAGACATCACTGGAAATGCCTCACATTCAAAGGGCACAAACTGCGCGAAATCATGCACCTTTTTTAAGTTGTACTATTGTATAGTCTACTAGAGAAATCGAACACCGCGCGGGCAGGCTCCGGGAACTCCAAGAGTGGGACAGGCGAGAACCGAAGGCGGCCGAAACGGAGGCGCAAATGGAAAGTACGCTTGCGATGGGGGTTCTGCTCGCTGTCGTCTCCGGGCTGATGAACGGCGCCTTTACGCTCCCCATGCGCTTTCTTGGCCGATGGGACTGGGAGCATGTTTGGAGCCTGTTCATTGTCGTCTCTTGCCTTCTGATGCCGGCCGCCATTGTCACCGTTCAGGCTCCGCAAAGCTGGAGCATTATCTTCCACGCGCCCGGCGGCGCGCTGCTGATTGCTGCTCTCACTGGCTTTGCCTGGGGATTCGGAGCACTAATGTTCGGACAGAGTGTGAGCGCCATCGGCATTTCGTTGGCAAATACATTGGTGCTGGCGATCAGCTCGACGCTTGGCTCACTGCTGCCGCTGTTGCTTCTTGCGCACGAACGCCTCTTTCAGCCAACCGGCATCAAGATCCTTGAGGGCGTCGCCGTTGCCATTGTGGGCATTGTCCTATGCGGAAGGGCTGGACAACTGCGTGAGAAGGCAGCCGGCGGGGCAGGCGAGCGTGGCGATCTGGTTGGAAAAGCTCGGCCGCTCGGTGTGGCGTTGCTCCTTGCTGGTGGTTCCGGCGTGCTTTCTGGCGTGTTCAATATTGGGTTCACTCTTGCCCAACCTATGGCAGCCTATGGACGATCCAGCGGTTTAAGCGAGTTCGACAGCACAAACCTAATCTGGTGGATCATGCTCGGCGCCGGCTCGGTCGCTAATCTCGGATTCTGCCTATATCTCTTTTTGAAAAGCCGCAATTTCGCAAAGTTTCGGTCACCGGGAAGTTCGCGGCTCTACCTGCTTTCCACACTGATGGCGTTGTTGTGGGGAGGCAGCATCTTCGTTTACGGAGCCGCGGCGCCACGCCTCGGCTCACTCGGTACGGTGATTGGCTGGCCGCTGAGTTTGGCCACTGGCCTGATGCTCGCAAATGCTATAGGGATCGGACTTGGAGAATGGAGACAGGCTCCGCGTGGGGCGCAGCGATGGATGTACTCGGGCATTGCTGTTCTCTTAATAGCAATCGTGCTGCTCAGCAGGGCAGGCAACTGAGTCCATCCCATAGGTGTTGGAGAAGTTTCCCATTGACAGTGATGAAACCCAGCGATCGTAGAGACAATCGAGCGGCGACTCCGGTTCGTGCAGAGTCATCGCTGCCGTTCGAGCCTCTGGATAAGACCAGCTACATTCCGATGTATGCGCAGATTCAGACCCAGCTACTGGGCATGATCCGAGCTGGCAGACTGAGCACAGGCGACCCATTGCCCAGTGAAGAAGAGTTGAGCCGAGTCTACGGCGTAAGTCGAATGACTTCTCGGCAGGCGCTGCAACTGCTCAAGAGTCAGGGCCACGCCGCCCGGCACAAGGGAAAAGGAACGTTTGTCACACAACCAAAGGTCGAGAAGGACATTGCGCACCTTGCGGGGTTTACGACGGAGATGCGGCAACTTGGAATGAAGCCGAGTTCGCAAGTGCTCGCTGCCGGGATTGTTGCCGCTTCCGGCGAGGTTGCTGAACAACTCGCTATCAAGTCAGGGGGGCAGGCTTTCCGATTGAAGCGTCTCCGCATCGCCGATGGTTTGCCGGTCGCCATCGAAGAGATCTATCTCTCCATAGAGAAATTTCCGGGTATTGAGAAGGTTGACTTTTCGCGCCAGTCTCTCTATCAAACGCTGCGAGCGCGTTATGCAGTTCGGTTTGGAATGGCCGACGAGGTCCTGGAGGCGCGGTCTGCAATCTCGAGCGAGGCCAAGTTGCTGAAGATTCCCCCGCGATCGAGTTTGCTGGTCATTGCGCGCCGGTTGTGGAGCATTGATAACGAGCCGGTAGAGACGGCTCGGTCAATCTATCGCGGCGACCGATATCGGGCAGTGCTTCGAATTCCGGCAACGACGGTGGAATAACTGCGCTGTGCCAACTCTAGATTTGAAGGCTGATTGCTAGCTCTCGGCAAGTGGAATGGGTGTTGACACGCAGACTGCGGACTCTTTGGTCCAGGCAACGGGATTGTGACTGAAGTGGGAGGGGCTCATGTTCAGGTGGATTCGGCTGATTGGATTCGTAGTCTGCGGCGGCTTGGCGTTTTCGTCTGGCTTGGCCGCGATGCCTGTTGCGGGGCTCTCTCAGAACTACGATGTGATCGTCGCCGGTGCGGGCACGGGAGGCGTGTCAGCGGCAATTCAGGCTGCGCGGATGGGAGCGCGCGTGGCGCTTCTGGAAGAAACGGACTGGATCGGCGGTCAGATGTCGGCAGCCGCAGTAAGCACAATGGATGAGGGAGTCAATCTGACGCCAGCTTCCGGAATCTACCGTGAGTTCCTGGATCGCATGGAAGCTTACTATCTAGCCCGTGGAAAGTCTGTAGGCACGTGTTACTCAACAGACAAGTCGCATTGCTTTGAGCCTTCAGCTATACGCAAGATCCTCAACCAAATGATTGAGGAAGTGAACGCTAATGGGCAGGGAAAGGACAAAGGACACATCGATCTGTTTCTGCATGAACGAGTCGTGCGAGTTCTCTCGGAAGGGAACATCGTGACGGAAATCGTGACTTCGCATGGGGCTACGTGGCAAAGCAAGGTGTTGATCGACGCAACCGAGTACGGGGATGTTCTGCCTTTGACTCCCGCCCGTTATCGCAGCGGCCGGGTGATTGGCCCAGACCACGGGCACACATGTACCCAGGACATCACGTACACCATGGTGATAAGGAAGTATCCTGACGGTGTTCCCAAGGAACTGCAGATTCTGCATCCGCCACCGGAGTATGACAAGTGGCTGCCCAAGTTGCGCAGTGAACTTCGGATTGACGGAAATCCAGACAGCCGTGCGATTCCTGCGAGCTTCGCCATTCACAATGAGTACCGCGGCCTTCCCGATTCGGCCAATCTTGCTAATTATGTCTCGACTGACCGCAAGCAAATCACACGAACGGTGCTTAACTGGTTCAATGATTTTTCGGTGAATACAGATATTTTCGATCGCAGTGCTCGAAAACAGATTCTCTGTGAAGCGAAGCTCAAGGCGATGGCTGATCTCTACTACATTCAGCACGAGTTGCAGGTGCCGCTCTGGTCGATTGCCAACGACGAAGGATATGACACAGCTTTCAATCGCAGTGAGAATTCGTGTCCAAACATCCCCGAGGAGTTCAAAGCCATTGAGCACAATTTCCCTCCGTTGCCCTATGTGCGTGAAAGCCAGCGCTTGATCGGGGAGTATTCGCTGACGGGTGGTGATATTCGGAGAGAACGGCAAGGCGGCATGTCGGTGGTTGGATTTACCGATGCAATCGCGGTGGGCGATTACGCAGACGATCTGCATGGATGCAGCGATGAAGGTGATTTTGAAATAGAGTTCGAGCACTTCACTGATCTTCCACCGGAAGCCCGGTCCGGTCCGTTTGAAGTTCCACTTCGAACGCTTATTCCGGAGAAGGTGGATGGGCTTTTGGCCGCGGAGAAGAACATCTCGCAATCGAGGCTGGCCAATGGCGCCACTCGGCTACAACCCATCACGATGCTGACCGGACAGGCAGCCGGCGCACTGGCCGCGCTCGCCGTCGCTGAACGCGTACAGCCAAGAATGGTTTCGGCAGAGCAGTTGCAGGTTGCCCTGCTGCAGGCTGGGAGCATTCTTGCGCGAGAACCCATGCCCGACATGACCTTCGGCACGAGGCCGTGGCAAGCCGCTCAGTTCGCAGTGACACATCGGTGGATTACAACGAAGGAGGGTGGATTTGCACCTGAGGATATTGTTTCGAGGGCCCAGGCGGCAACCATCCTTGCGCACGCATTCTCTCTGGGGCCTCCTCCTGAGGCCAAGCTATGGCGCGCCATCGTGCAACTCGACAAGTGGCCAAAACCTGCGAAGCAGGCCTACGAAGATGTTCCCCTTTATCTCGATTACGCGTTCGCCGTTGAGGCCTGGTACGCAAAGGGTTCCGTCCCGCCGTGCAAGAACGCGCCGTCACTCTTTTGCCCCAGCACGCCAATCACAACGGGCGAATTCATCAGCTCCGTAGCTGGTTTGAGTGCGCAGAAGGTGGATCACTCAACTTTGCGCCGGAGTGTGGCCGGCAAAGAAGATGATCCGCTTACACGCTCGGACGCAGTATTGATTCTGTACAACAGCGTGCGTTGAAAGCGTATTGTGCAAATCTGGAGGAGCCATTCCATGAAGACCGAAATGAATCGCAGGGAGTTTATCTCCGCATTCGGAGTTGGAGCCGCCACGCTAGCAATCGATCCGGCGGGAGCAGCCGCATTGCCGCAGGCTGGCGCGACGAAATCTATCTCGGGGAGCTGGTTTGAATTCCAGCATCATGCCACGGTCGAAGGCGTGGACTGGAATCCTGCGTGCGCACGTTTTACCGCGGCGCAATGGGACGCGAAGATCAAGGAGATTGCGGACGCCGGAATGGAATACCTGGTGCTAATGGCGACGGCCGTATATTATCGTGCTTTCTACGAGACGTCGATTTTTCCGAAGTGGGAACTGGCCTGCGAAGACCCAATTGAAGCCGTGCTTGTAGCAGCAGACAAATACAATGTGCGGTTTTTTATGGGAGGCGGTTTTTATGGAGATTGGGAAAGCGATCAAACTATCTCTGACCCGGTCGCGACGAAGCGAAGACTCCAATCGTTGGAAGAAATCGCCAGCCGCTATGGCCATCATCAGAGCTTTTACGGATGGTATTGGCCTGATGAGGCGTGTATCAATCCGCGTTATACACAGGAGTTCATAAAATATGTGAACACCAACTCCAGCCTTGCACGGCAACTCAAGCAGAGCGCCAAGGTTATGATTGCTCCTTACGGTACGCGCATCGCGATTCCGGATGACGAGTATGTCCGGCAGTTAGACGCGATGGATGTCGACATTGTGGCCTATCAGGATGAGGTTGGTGTACGGAAGTCGAAGGTTGTGGAGACATCGGCGTTTTACGAGGGGCTACGCAGAGCCCACAACCGAGCGCAGAAGGCCAGGATCTGGGCTGACGTGGAGGTGTTCGAATTTGAGGGCGAAGTTTACAAAAGTGCATTGGTGCCTGCATCGTTTGACCGCGTGCGACGTCAGCTTGAGGCTGTCTCGCCCTGGGTTGATGAGATTCTGATTTATCAGTTTCAAGGAATGATGAACAAACCCGGTTCCCCGGCATTTGCCGGCAGTCCGGCCTCTACACGGCTCTATTCCGATTACATACAGTGGAAAGGCGAAAAGCGGAGGTGAGTGCGTTGACAGTTGGTCTGCTTTGGCGTGATTTGAAGTCCAGTAAGCTCTCAGTGGGAACGCCCCATAGCCTTCCGGAGTGGCTGCGTTCTGTGGTTTCAAATCGCGCTTCCGGCTTAATTGATGAGGTAGTCAGCTCCTTGGGTGCAGCTTTCGACGGAGGTTCAGTCAATTAGTGCTAGTGGATGACAGAAGTCTGGGGGTGTGCGTCGCCAAAACTCTATCCGACCGAGAAATCACAATGTCCTAACGGTTAAGAGCGAGCTGGTCCCCGAGACACGTGTCATGTCGTAAGGTGATGAAAATGAAGGCCGACTGCATTTTGGCGAGGGACACAAAACGGGGCATCGCCGGCCTTGTACACCTCGAACACTGGTCGTGGGCTCA
>OBLU010001236.1_pt1 | contig 23816 bp, 22 predicted proteins | sample 1518681 | NCBI WGS metagenome assembly OBLU01 (sample SAMEA3539304, study PRJEB22396) | soil metagenome | biome: tundra; feature: field; material: soil | place: USA | collected 2010-05 | depth 0.15 m
CTTGCATGTGTTAGGCACGCCGCCAGCGTTGATTCTGAGCCAGGATCAAACTCTCATTTGAAACCTGAGCCTGTCTGGGTAGACAGGCAACCTCCGCCTGCTGAGGCAGAGGTCCATCTTGTGAGTACGTTCAGACTTGAGCCCGAACATTTCCATCTCACGACTGGCACGTTCAACCTTTTGTCAAAGACCGATCCGCTTCCCGCCTGAGCGGTGCGCCTTCAGTCCGCCCAAACTTCCCGAAGGAAATTTGGGCGTCCTCGAAACCCGTTAAAGCTATCGCGCTACGGCGACCGCTGTCAACCCTCTGAAATCACAGGATTTCCACCTGTTTTCAACAGTGAGGGGAGTGTCCATCCAGAACTTGCGACTAGGCAAACCGGAGAACTCTTCTTACAGCGCGCCCGAAAACGCGCTTCCACTTGGACTCGCCACAAAATCCGGCGCAGGCCGAAGCGGAAGACGGTTCAATAATTAAAGATCGCTTGGAGGCTCTGCTATTCGCGGAAACCCTTCAGGGAACTTTGTCCCCGAATGCGAACCCCGGAAAGGGGTCAATTGGAGGCTTACTGAATTGGATGCCGAAAACTGCCGCGACGATTCAGCGGGCAGCTCAGACACTCAGTCACTTGTCCTCGACTCGATCTTTTATACCAAACCGCAGGGCTTTGCGCAAGGGGCGAATCAAAAAAGTTACTGGAAGTGCGCAAGGGGGATTTGGGGGGCGGGTGGGCGCTGCCCTTGTGGCTTGCGGCAGGCGGATCGAGAGCGGGCAGACTTTGATCGGAAACCCCTGCTGCGTGGGCGGCTTCGGGCTGTGTTGCCTGTCCTCCGGTTTTCGAACGTCCTCCGGCTTTCGCGGACAGGAGTGTCCGCGCCACACAACCCCCTATAATGCTTGCTAGCTTGATTTCTGTCGTCCAACTCGGCGTCGTCAGCTATGCGGACGGACTGCGCTTGCAGCGGAAGCTGGTCGAACTGCGCAAGGCGGGAGAGATCGACGATGTGCTGCTGCTGCTGGAGCACTCGCCGGTCATCACTCTGGGCCGCAACGCCAAAGCTGCCAATGTGATGGCTTCGACCGAAGCGCTGGCCGCACGCGGAGTCGAGGTCTTTGAGTGCGATCGGGGCGGCGACGTTACGTTTCACGGACCAGGGCAACTGGTGGGGTATCCGATATTTGATTTGCGAGGATACCCAAGCTCTCAGCTCTCAGCTGTCGGCTCTCAGTTCAACACTTCGCGCAAAACGCTCGGCGTGGTCGATTACGTTCGACGGCTGGAGGAAGTGTTGATTCGCAGCTGCGGCGATTTTGGAATTTCGACAACGCGAATCGCCGGGTTTACCGGAGTGTGGACAAGTTCTGAGAACAACGTTCGCGTGACGACTGATGCCCGTGTGGTGTCGGGCCTTCGGCCCGACCAGAGCGAGTCGGAGACCCGCCACCACACAACCACCGAAGCCAAGATCGCCGCGCTCGGAGTGCATATTTCACGCTCGGTCACTTCGCATGGCTTCGCTTTGAACGTGAACACCGATCTCAGTTACTTCAACTTGATCGTGCCTTGCGGAATTACTTCGAAGCCGGTGACCTCGATGGCTAAGGAGCTGGGGCGAGAAGTTGATTTGAATGACGTGGCACAATCGGTGTCGCGCAATTTTGGCAGACTATTCGAGAGTCCGATGCTGTGGCTGGAGACGATTGACGCGCTGCTCGGGAACAGCGTGGGAGTTCCGATGAAGGCTCCGGCGGAGTTGCGGCGAGTGCGTGGCGAAGACGATTCGTTTCTCGCCTGAGGCAGCAGTTTTTGAAAGGGAGCGAACGCGCTCACAGCCCGAACGCGGAGGGATAGCGGACAGCACCTTGAATTCCCGCCAGCGCGCCGTCGGAGAGTTCCAGCGCCATGAATGCCTCGGGAGGAAACGGACTGGCCAGGTTGCGGGCTTTCTCGGAAGAGAAGCCAAATCGAGGATAGTACTGCTTGTGTCCGAGCACGATAACGATACGTTCACCTCGGTCGCAGAGTCGAGCCAGACCACGGCGAACCAGTTGGCTCCCAACCTTACGCCCTTGATGTTGCGGCAGAACGGCCATCGGGGCCAATGAAACGGCGGCGACAGGCCTTTGCGCCGTTTCCACCGTCATTCGACTGAACAGGATGTGGCCGATGATTTGGCCGTCAACCTCTGCGACAAGCGATAACAAGACGGCTCCCTCTACTCGCAATCTATCGATAAGATCGGCCTCATCGGAGCGCCCGAAGGCAGCTTCGTTCACTTTTCGAACTTGCTCTCGGTCACAAGGCTGCTCGTCTCTGATGAGTACGCGCGATTTTGGGTCCATCGTCAGCATTCTTCCATTTCGGTAGCCGACCCGCAACTGTCGGGCTTCTTGAGCGTTTTTCTTGCGGACAAGAGTGTCCGCGCCACACCGGTGGTAGCATGTTCGCGGAGCGATCATTCTAAGAGATGGCTAAGGAAAAGAAGGGCCGGAAGCCAACCAAAAACGCAGAGCCGAGCGCCGATCTCCGCGCTTACACCATCCGCGACCACCGGCTGGAAAAGCCTCACTTCACCCTGCGCCAAGTTCGCACCGGAGACGAAGTTCACTATGAAGTAGAGAGCGGCGATCTCTCCGCGCCCACGCCGCCTATTCGCGAGTCGAAATATCTCAGCCGCGAGCAGTGCATCGAAATCTATCGCTGGATGCTGCTCAACCGGCGCATGGAAACGGCGCTCGAGAATCTCTACAAACAGGGCAAGGTGGTCGGCGGCGTCTACTTTGGGCTGGGGCAGGAGGCTTGCTCCTGCGCCTCGGCGTATGCGCTTCATACGGACGAATGGCTGGGGCCGATGATTCGCAACCAGGGGGCGCTGCTGGTGCGCGGCTTCTCGCCCGCCGACATCATGATGCAGTACATGGCAAAGTCGGGATCGCCCACCAAGGGACGCGATGCTTCCTCGCACATGGGAGATATCGAAAAGCGCAACGTGGTCTCGCCGATCTCGACGCTGGGCGATTTGATTCCGGTGCTGGCGGGCGTGGCGCTGGGGGCGCGGCTGCAGGGCAAACAGATCGCGGTCATGACTTACATCGGGGACGGGGGGCAGTCCACCGGCGTGACTTATGAAGGGCTGAATTTCGCCGCCGTGCAGAATCTCGGGCTGGTACTGATTGTCGAAAATAATCTTTGGGGATACTCCACGCCTGCCGACATGCAGTTCCGCGTCAAAGATCTGGCGGAACGCGCCATCGCCTACGGAATCCCGGGCGTGATCGTCGACGGCACCGACGCTTGCCAGGTGTACGATGCGTGCCACGAAGCCTGCGAGCGCGCGCACCGCGGCGAAGGGCCGACCCTGATCGAAGCGAAGATGATGCGCATGAAGGGGCACGCCATTCATGATGCGGCCGAGTATGTCCCCAAACCGTTGTTCGAGTATTGGAAGAGGCGCGATCCGATTGCGCGGCTCGAAGATTATCTGGTGAAGAAGAAAAAGTGGCTGACGCTCGCGGAAAACGAAAAGCTGATTGCCGGCGTCGAGCGCCAGCTCGAAGCCGACCGCGAGCTCGCCGTGAATTCTCCGATGCCGTCGCCCGAATCGGCCGCCGGCGGAGTGTATTGCGAAGCCGGATGCCACGACATCAAGCCCAAGTACGCGATGCCTGGGTCTGCGACGATTGGAGCGCGCGGCGGAAAGTCAGCCGGCCCGAAGCGCTCGGAGGCGGCGGTGCATCTGAAGTAAGGCGAGACCGGTACGATTGACAAGGCGGTTGGTATATTGCGCAGGAGATCGCGGTGAAGAAAAAAGCAAAGCCTGCCTCTGCTGAATCGCCCGCTAAGCAGGTCGCAAGTTTTGTAGCGAAGTTCGATCCGGCTGTGGCAAGACTCATACGCTCGGCGCGGTTGGCGCTACGGAAGCGATTCCCCACAGCGAACGAACTGGTCTACGACAACTACAACTTTCTGGTCTTCGGCTTTTGCAGCACGGAACGGCCTTCAGACTGTATCGTCTCGCTGGCTGCGAATGCCAAGGGGATCGGTCTTTCTTTTTACTATGGAGCGACATTGCCTGATCCTGACAAGCTGCTGCAGGGCAGTGGGAATCAGAATCGCTTCATCCGTCTGGAGAGCGCGGCGACGCTGACGAAGCCGCAGGTCGAGGCGCTGCTGCGGGCGGCGGTTGCTCAAGCCAAGACGCCACTCCCGACGGTCGGTCGAGGGCGCACAATCATCAGATCTGTGTCGGCCAGGCAACGGCCCCGGCGCAGCGGCTCGAAGTAGGCCGCGAAGTGTTTTCATCGCTGAAAACCGAATCGTAACCATAGAACATTTTGATTGGACTTGGGATCGGGCGCCACCTAGAGTTTTATGGGTGCAGCATAGTCGTCCTCGAACCCGAAGTGTGTTAAGACCAATGGCCCTGCCGGAACCTGCCCGCGCGCTGTTTCGGCCTCCATTCCGGAATTACCAGTTCGACGCCGCCTACGACGAGATGTTTGAGAGCCCGGGCGTCCCGCGTCCGCACTATCAGGCCCTTTTTCAAACGCTTCTTGAGTTGCCTCCCGAGGAAATGCGCAAGAGCCAGCAAGCGGCGGACCTGTCGTTTCTGCATCAGGGAATCACATTCACGGTGTACGGGAACGACGAGGGGACAGAGCGCGTCTTTCCTAACGACCTGCTGCCGCGGATCATTCCCCACCATGAATGGCGAAAGATCGAGAGTGGGCTCACGCAAAGAATCGCGGCTCTGAATTTGTTTTTAGAGGACGTTTACCACGGCGGAAGAATTCTGGCGGATGGCATCGTACCTCGGGAACTGGTGTACAGTTGCCGCCACTTCCGGCGCGAGATGCGCAATCTGACGGTGCCGCGCGGGATTTACGTCAGCATCTGCGGCACCGACCTGGTGCGGCTTCCGGACGGGAGCTTTGCCGTGCTGGAAGACAATCTCCGGGTGCCGAGCGGCGTCTCCTACATGCTGGCGAATCGCAAAGTTCTGAAGAAAGTATTCCCCACACTGTTCCGCGACTACGGGGTTTGCCCGGTCGATCATTACGCGCAGGCGCTGCTCGCAACCTTACGGGCGCTGAGCCCGGTAACCTCGACGACCCGGCACGAGCCGACGGTGGTGTTGCTGACCCCCGGAGTTTTTAATTCGGCATACTTCGAACACACTTTCCTCGCGCAGCAGATGGGCATTGAACTGGTCGAAGGCCGCGATCTGCTGGTGCACGATAACGTGGTGTACATGCGCACCACCGCCGGGCTGAAGCGCGTGGACGTTATCTATCGGCGAGTGGATGACGATTTTCTTGATCCACTCTGCTTCCGGCGAGATTCCAGTCTGGGCGTACCGGGATTGTTCAATGCGTATCGCGCCGGCAATGTGGCGCTGGCGAACGCGGTCGGAACGGGCGTCGCCGACGATAAGGCGCTATACGCATACGTGCCGGCGATCATCCGCTACTATCTTGGCGAAGAGCCCATCTTGGCCAATGTGCAGACTTATCTGCTGACGGACCGCTCGCAACGGAATTATGTGCTGGAACATCTGGACGAGTTAGTCGTGAAAGCTGTGGGTGAGTCCGGTGGTTACGGGATGTTGATCGGTCCGCATAGCACGGCGGAGCAGAGGGAAGAGTTTCGGCAGCGGATCCAGGCCGAGCCGCGGAATTACATCGCGCAGCCGACGCTGAGTCTTTCGCGGGCGCCGTGTTTCCTAGACGGAGAAGCGCAAGCCCGTCACGTCGATCTCCGTCCTTACATCCTCTATGGCGAGAACGTCACCCTGGTGCCGGGAGGGCTCACACGTGTGGCGTTGCGCCGAGGATCGCTGGTGGTCAACTCCTCGCAAGGCGGAGGCAGCAAGGATACCTGGGTGCTGCGCGCATGAACGAACGCAGGCAAACAACTATGCTCTCCCGAGTGGCGGACAGTTTGTATTGGATGAGCCGTTACCTGGAACGGGCCGAGCACACCGCCCGCTTGATCGATGTGGACTTTCAGTTGCGCCTTGACCAGTCGCCGGAGGCGGGCTCGGGGCGTTGGTGGCGGCTGCTCGAAGCTTTGCAGGCACCCCGTCCTGAGGATGGCAAAATTGACTCCACCACGCTCACGCACATCCTGACCCTGGACAAGACAAATTCGTCGTCCATCATTTCGTGTGTGGCCGCGGCGCGGGAGAATTTGCGTCAGGTGCGGGAGCAGTGCAGCTCGGAAATGTGGGAGGAACTCAATCGTCTTTATCTGCAGGTGAACAGCACGATTTCGAGTGAAGCGGGGCTGCTGCACGCGCATGTATTTTTTCGCGCTGTGCAGGACGGAGCACACCTGTTTCAGGGCGTAACCGACTCCACGATGTCGCATGGGGAGGGTTGGCAATACATCCAGTTAGGGCGATTCGTGGAGCGGACCGACGCGCTGGCGAGGCTGATTGGGACGTACTTGAGCCGCCTGCCCTATTCCCCGGATCAGGCGGTGGAGAACGAAGAGTACCTGGAGTGGGTGGGATTGCTGAAATCCTGTGCGGCGTTTGAAGCGTACTGCAAGAAGTACACGGCGGAAGTGCGGCCGCTGCGGGTGGCTGAGTTTCTGCTGTTGAACCCAGAGTTTCCGCATTCGGTGCGCTTCTCCGTCGACATGGTGCATGCGGCGCTGCGCGCTATTGCCGAGTTGACGGAACGAAAGGCAGAGCAGCCGGTTCGTCTGGCGGGACGGCTACGCGCGACGCTCAGCTTCAGCCAGATCGACGAGGTCATGGCCTCGGGAGCAAACGCCTATGTGGAGAGCGTCCGCCAGCAGTGTGGTCAAGCCCATACCGCGATCCACCAGATTTATTTTGACTATCCGGTGGAAGAGGCATTGAGTCATTGAGGTATTGAATCATTAAAAACCGATGATTAAGTGACTCAATGACTAAATGACTCAATGGCTAAATGATTCAATGACTCAATGATTTATTCGGTTCGACATACGACAACTTTCCGCTACGCGCCCGCGGTGCGCGAGAGCGTGATGGAAGTGCGCATGCATCCGCTGAGCGAAGCGAACCAGCGCTGCCTCAGCTTCCATCTCGACGTGAACCCCCCGGCCAATATCACGCAGTACCGCGATTTCACCGGGAACACGGTGCATCACTTCGACATTGCGGGATCGCACACGGAGGTCAAAGTCACGGCGCAATCCACAGTACAAGTCCAGGAGTCGCCGGCTCCGCGCCCCTCCGAAGCGGGCGACTGGGCCGACCTCGACGCCTTGACCGCCGGGGACGACTACTGGGAAATGTTGTTGCCCAGCCAGTTTGCCCATTCCGGTGAAGCGCTCGATCAACTGGCCAAAGAACTCAAGTGCGATCGGCGCCTCTGCCCGCTCGAGCTGCTAACCGAACTGAATGAGGGCATCTACAAATTGTTCGCTTATGTGCCCAACAGCACCAAAGTGGATTCCCCGATTGAAGAAGCGCTTCAAACCCGCCAGGGAGTGTGCCAGGACTTCGCTCACATCATGATCGCGCTGGTACGCTCGCTCCGCATCCCCTGCCGCTATGTCAGCGGCTACCTGTTTCACCGCGAAGCAGAGGACGGACCGCGGGATCGCTCGATGGAAGGAGCATCGCACGCATGGGTCGAGGCGCTGGTGCCGCGCTTAGGCTGGACCGCATTCGACCCGACCAACAACCTGATTGGTGGAGACCGCCACATTCGCGTAGCGATTGGCCGCGACTACGCGGACGTCCCGCCCACGCGCGGCGTGTACAAGGGCGAGGCCCATAGCGAACTGAGCGTTGCGGTGACGGTGAGCCCCTCGGACGCTCCGCCGCCGGAACCGCCTGCTCCCAGCATCGTCATCCAATCCCGCCCCGTGTTTGCGCGGCTCAGTTCGCGCAGCAAACAAGAGCAGCAACAGCAGTAGATCTTCGCTCCGGTCGCCTTCGCGACGTTTCTGCAAACTGATGGTGTCAGCCTATACTTGTGTCGCGCAGAATGCGCACATGGGGTCCCACCGGTGAAGTACAGGCACTCGGTCGTCGCGGTTCTCGTCTTATTCTCTTCCTTTTCCGCTAACCTCTCAGCGCAGACGACAGCAGCCGAGGAAATGAACCTGGGCGTTTCAGCCTACAAGCAATCCAGGTTCGAGGAAGCGATCCAGCATTTCGAGAAATGCGTGGCACTGGCTCCAGAGAATAGTGTCGCGCATCTCTACCTCGCTACCGCGTATGCCCAACAATACATTCCGGGGGCTGACACTCCCGAAAACAATCGTATGGCTGAGCAAGCCATCGACCAATACCAACATGTACTCGACGGTAATCCCGTGCCCTCGGCGAGGATCAACAGCGCGAAAGGCATCGCTTATCTGTATCTGCAAATGAAGAAATTCGATGACTCCAAGAAGTATTACCGCATGGCGTCGGACTTGGATCCCGACGATCCCGAAAACTACTATTCCTTGGGTGTCATCGACTGGACTCAAACCTACGTACCGCGTATGGACGCACGCGCCAGAGCTGGCGTGAAGGCCCAGGACTCCCTGGCGTCCAAAGACAAGCAGGTCTGTGCGGAGATGAAGGAGAGGAATAGCGCCAACGTTGAGGAAGGCATTCTTAACCTGCATAAGGCACTCAAACTGCGTCCCGACTACGACGATGCCATGGCGTACATGAACCTGATGTACCGGGAACGCGCCGATATCCAGTGCGATGACCCGGCAGCCCGCTCCGCCGATCTGGAGACCGCCGACGACTGGGTCGACAAAACCATGGCAACCAAGAAGGCCAAGGCGAAGAAGGCCGAGCACAGCACCGAACCTGCGGCAACCAATCCGCAGTGAAAAGCAGTCGCCGCCGCGACGTTTCGGGCGAACTGATAAAATCAAGCTTCGTCATGTCCGCCGCTTCCCAACTCGTCCAGATTGAACTCGGCCCCGTGGTCCGCAGCCCCAAGCCCTCGTGGCTCAAGGCGAAGGCTCCGGTGGGCGACAACTTTCATAACCTGAAGAAGCTGACACGCGGGCTTGCGCTGCATACGGTGTGCGAATCGGCGCAGTGTCCGAACATTGGAGAATGCTGGGACCATCACACCGCGACCTTCATGCTGCTGGGCGACATCTGCACCCGGCGGTGCGGCTTTTGCGCGGTCCCCAAGGGGCGTCCCGAAGCGATTAACTGGGACGAGCCGCGACGCGTGGCCGAAGCCGTCGCCACGCTTGGCTTGCGTCATGCGGTCGTGACCAGCGTGAACCGCGATGATGACAACGTCGGCGGCGCGAAGATTTTTGCCGAAACCATCCGGCAGATTCGTGAGCTCGTGCCGGAGTGCCGGGTCGAGGTGCTGATTCCCGACTTCCAGGGTCTGGAAGAACCGCTGCGCATCGTGCTCGAAGCGAAGCCCAACGTGCTCAACCACAACACCGAAACCGTCCCGCGGCTCTACCGCGCGGTGCGCTCGGGTGCGCGCTACAAGCGGACGCTTGATCTGCTCGCGAATGCCAAGAAGTGGAACCCCGCGACGGTTACCAAAAGCGGCGTGATGGTTGGAATCGGCGAGGAGACCGAGGAACTGATCGAAGTCTTCCGCGACCTGGGCGAGCGCGGCGTGGATATTCTGACGATTGGCCAGTATCTGCGTCCGTCGAAAGATCATCTTCCGATGACGCGCTACTACACGCCCGCGGAGTTTGTCTCGCTGAAAGAAGAAGCGCTGAAGTTCGGATTCAAGCACGTCGAGTCGGGGCCGCTGGTGCGGTCGAGTTATCACGCGCACGAACAGGCGGATGTGGCGGCGGGATGAGAATTTGTAATTGGCGATTGGAAATTTGTAATTTAAGAGCCGACGGTTTCCCTGCACAATTGGAACGACACGCGCTTTTCGATTACCAATTACAAATTACCAAATTACAAATTTCCTTCTGCCCTACCACACCCTACACGCGTTCTGATTCACCATCGGCGCCGTCGCAGGGCAGTGGTAGGCTTCGCGGAACTCCGGCATATTGGAAACGGTTCCGTTCACCCGGTTCTTTCCCGGTGAGTGCGGATCGATGGTGACCAGCATGCGCGCGAAGGCATCCGTGCGGTTCTGGCACCAGACGTTGGCCCATCCCAGAAAGAAGCGCTTCTCGGCGGAGAGTCCGTCGACCGGCGCCGGTTCCTTGCCGGCAAACGTGTTCAGCATGGCCATGTAGGCGATGCGCATGCCGCCATTATCGGCGGTGTTCTCACCGAGGGTAAGCTTGCCGTTGAGCTTCAGGTCGTCGACCGCGATGAAGTTCGCGTACTGGTCCTTGATGCAGCCGGTACGTTCTTCGAATTGCTTCTTGTCGCTCGCGGTCCACCAGTCGCGGAGGTTGCCCTCGGCGTCGAACTGGCTACCCTCGTCGTCGAAGCCGTGAGTGAGTTCGTGGCCGATCACGACGCCGATGCCGCCGAAGTTCATGGCGTCGGCGGCGCGGTTGTCGTAAAACGGCGGCTGCAGGATTCCGGCGGGAAACGTGATGTTGTTCTGGTTTGGGTCGTAGTTCGCGTTCACCGTCATCGGCGGATAATCCCAATCCCTCTTGTCGAGCGGCTTGCCAATCTTGTTCAACCTCCGGTGCATGTCGCTCTGTTTGGCGCGTAGCGAGTTGCCCAGAGCATCGCCGCGCACGATCTGGAGCGTCGAGTAGTCGCGCCACTTATCGGGATAGCCGATGCGGTTGGTGATCGCCTGCAATTTCACCAGCGCCTGGGCCTTCGTGTCCGCGCCCATCCAGGGCAAGCTCTTGATGTCTTCGCCCAGCGCTTTTTCGAGGGCCCCGACCATCGCCAGCGTGCGTTCCTTACCTTGGGCGCCGAAGGTCTGTTGGACGTAAATCTGGCCGACCAACTCGCCCAGGTTATCATTCGTGTAGCCCACGCAACGCTTCCACCGTGGACGCAACTCCTGGGTGCCCTGCAGCGTCTTGCTGAAGAAATCGAAGTTTTCGTTCACGAACGCCGCCGGCAGTGTCGGCGCGTTGGCATGCACCGTGTGCCAGCGCAAATACGTCTTCCAATCGTCCAACGAGTGCGCACTTAATACTTCCTGCATGTTCTTGACGAATTCCGGCTCAACCACGTTGAGCGAATCGAACCGGGGCGCGCCCACGCCTTCGAAGTAGGTGTTCCAGTTGAACACTGGACTCAGAGCGGCGAGTTCCTGATTGGTCAGCTTGTGGTAGATCTTCTGCGGATCGCGGCGGCTGGTCTGGTCCAGCGCGCCCTTGGCTAAGCCGGTTTCAATCTCCATGACGACTTTGGCTTCCGCCGCGGATTTCCCTTCATCGTCGCCCAACAGCGCAAACATCTTCGCCACATGCGCGACGTATTTCTTCCGCAGCTCGACCGACTTCTCATCGTCTTTGAAATAGTAATCGCGGTCCGGCATGCCCAATCCGCCCTGGTCCACCTGGGCAATCATCTGGCTCGCGTTCTTGAAGTCCGATCCGGAATCGAAGCCGAACAACACATCGGTGCCCTCGCGATGCAGCCGCACGATCTCTTTCGGAAGGTCTTCTTTCGACTTAATCGCCGTAATGCTTTGGAAATCGTGCTCCAGTGGCTTCGTGCCCGCTTTTTCGACGGTACCTTCGTCCATGCAACTGGCATAGTAATCGCCGATCTTCTGCTCGCTGGCGCTCCGGCCCGGCCGGTCGACCGACGCCTTTTCGAGAATGTCGCGCACAATGTATTCGCCGCGCTGCTGCAATTCGTTGAAGCGGCCCCAGGACGGGCGGTCGGAGGGAACCGGGTTCTGCGCCTGCCACTTGCTGCATGCGTATGTGTAGAAATCGTTGCAGGGATCCACGCTCTTATCGAGCAGGTCGACGGAGAAGCGCACATCGGCAGGCGGCTTGGCGGCTTCGGGCTTCTCTTGGGCCGGGGCCGGCTTATCCTGGGCCGGCTTATCCTGGGCAAGCAACGCAGGCACAAGCATCATGGAGACGGTCAACACTTTCAGGAAATTGCGCATGAGCTCCTCGAATCGAGATTTAGAACTGCCAGACTCCGGACGAACCACTGCATTGGACGAACGCCGCCTGCAATCGTTAGACGGCATTCGATGGTCGTTAGTCGTTCGCAATGACCATTTTCGGATTGTCATCCCGAACGGCCGGGGTCCCCAGCCAGCCGAATTTGCCGGCCGAGGTGGGGGAGCGAGGAATCTGCATTTGCGAACAGCGAACGACGGCACTCTGCCAACGACTGACGACAAACGACCAACGACTGATCCAAAATCAGAAGACTTTCACGTGGAACGTCAGATATTTCTTGGGGTTTTCCCGGATCGCCTTGACCAGTTCCCGCGTCTCCACCAGCATCTGGTTGCTGTTGTTGTAAAGGGCGGGATCCTTGAACAGCATTCCCGCCGAGCCTTCGCCCTTTTCCAGGCGCTCGGAGAGTGCCGCCAGGTTGTTCATTGTGGTCTGCAGCTTGGCGGCGAATTCCTGGTCGTGCGTCATCTTGCCCAGCGCGCCCTTGCCCGCATTGATGTCGTCGGTCATCTGGCGAACGTTCGCAATCGTCTTGTTCGCGTTGTTAAACAGCTCGGGATCTTTGAGCAGTTTGCCGGCCGAGCCTTTCCCCTGCTGCAACTCGTCAACGATCGCGTTCAGCTTGTCGATGGCGGCTACCGCTTTCTTGTAGACCTCATCGCTGGTAAACAGCGGGCCGAGCGAGCCTTTTCCGCTCTGGATGTCATCCACCAGTCCCTTGAATTCAACTACCGTCGCGTTGAGTTGGTCATACAAGGCGGGACTGTAAATGACCTTGCCGATCGAGCCCTGGCCGCTTTCGATAAACGCCACAATGCGATCCACCCGCTTCAGCAGCGAGTCCATGTTCTGCAGCGTGCCCTGGCTGGCGCGCACCACGTCCTGGATATCGGGCTGGTTGCGGGCTGCCAACGTGTCTCCGTCCTTTGCCTCCGTAGCGCTCGCTGTCGAACTGTCAATGTCCACGTAGGTTTCGCCCAGGACCCCGGCCGTGGCCAATAACGTAATGGAGTCTTTGCGCAAATTGAATTTGTACTTGGTGTTGACCTTCATCGTGACTTCGACCGGCGTCGTCGGCTTGTCGCCCACGATCCGGATGCCGGTCACGTTGCCGATGTCCACACCCGCCAAACGCACGGGCGCGCCTTCGCGCAAGCCGCCGGCATTATCGAAGTACGATCGCAGCGTGATCTTGCGGGTGAACCATCCGCCGGTGCCGCTCATTACGAAAATCAGGACGGCGAGTGTGGCGCTCGCGAAAAGGAGGGTGAGTCCCACGCGTAGCTGCGACCATTTGAGCTGCTTCTGGCTAGGCAAGGTGGTCTGTAAACGACAGAAGCATCATAACAAACGCCGGGGAATTTTCAGCATTCAAGAGTTTCTGGTGGGTGGAAAAGGGCTGAGCTGCACCAAAAACGAGAGTTCCCACCCCTCGCGTCTGGTTGTATGGCCTGGCGCGAAGAGTGGGATCTTTCTTTATGTGAACATTGCCGCTTTACATTGCGGTTAACGGTCCTCACGGGCCTGGCGTTTCTGTTCGGCCTTCGCCTGTTTCTCCGCTTTCTTCTGAGCCTGCTTCTCCTGCTTGGTTGGCTTGGAGTTCGGCTTCGGGTTGTCCCGGGATGACATCTGTCCCCGGCTTCCCGCTCCATTATTGTCCGGCCGTGTCATCGAGCGGTCGTTGGAACCGGAGTTGGAGTTGGAGTTGCCGCCATTTCTGGCTGGCTCATTGAACCCGCGATTGCCCGCACGATTGTCCGTAGACGTCCCGCGCGCTTCCTGCGGCGACATCTTCGGCTCGCGATACGGCTCTCCAGCCGCGCTGGCTCTCGCCACGTTGCGTCCCGAGAACTCGCCCGGCCTGGCGGTCGCCGCAATGGCTGGACGCCCGTGATTCTCGGATGCGAACAGCTGCCGGTTCTGGCTGGCGGCATGTTCGTGTTCGGTTTGCGCAGCCAGCGCCGCGGCATGCGGCTCGCGCCCATTCGCTTCCTCTTGCGGAGTCGGCCGCGCTTCGATCCCTCCGGGGCCGTTGAAGGCCACATGCGTGTTATTCACGATGACGGTGCGGTTGTAGACGTTCCTCACATTAATCACGTTCACGTTCATCACTGCGCGGTTGTAGAAGAAAGCTCCGCTTCTCCATTCGCCGCCAGCGAAGCCTACTCCGCCGTATCCGAAGCCGTAGTTGATCCCGCCGTAGAAACCAACGTGCGGTCCCCAATAACCAGCGTGCCAGCCATAGAAGCCGCCTGCGAAGCCCCAGTAGCCCGGGGTCCAGAGCATGCCCACCGGCGCAACCACCCATGTGCCGGGAACCCAGTAGTATCCGTTGACGTCACTCCACGCCCAATAACCCGGGGTCCAGAGATAGCCCGGACCGGGACAGATGGGCTGCGCGTACACGGGCAGCGCGGGCGGACCGATCCGCACTGAGATCCCAATCCCGATCTCTGCCGACGATGCCGTCGAGAGCGACAGCACCGAAACCGTCAACATCAAAACTCCCAATACCAATGCTGATACCGACCTACGAACGGAGCGTTTCATTTTCTTTGCCTTTCTTTTAGTCTCGCCATTTGGGCCTATTGCTGGTAGCCCCGGCCTGATTCCGTTTCGGCTGTATAAACCCTGACCATTTGCGCTTGTTGCGCGGGCGCAGAAAGTTGTTTTGGATCAGTAGCTTGCTAGACCGCTCTAAGGGCAGGAACGGGCGGCCGAGGGCGGCCACCCCTACGTGGTCTGTGGTGATGGCTGAGAGCTGAAATCAATTTTCGAGAATGACGTGGGCCAGGGCTTCTTCGGAAGTGTGAGTGAGTGAGAGCGCGATGTTTTTTGTGCCCAACTGGGCGGCGATGGCCGCCGCCTCACCGTGAAATTGAATAGTCGGACGCTGCCCTTTCGGTCGCACCACTTCGATATCGCGCCAGCGGACACCACGACTCCATCCCGTACCCAGCGCCTTCATCCCGGCTTCCTTGGCGGCGAAGCGCGCGGCATAGCTTTCAAAGCGGCGGGCTCTTCGTTCGCAGTAACGGATTTCGCCGTCGGTAAAGATGCGGCGAAGAAAGCGATCGCCGAACCGCTCGATGCTTTCGCGGATGCGAGGAACTTCGGCGATGTCAACCCCGGTGCCGAGAATCATGCAGATATTGTTAATTGGTAATTTGGAATTGGCAATTTGGAATTCGCTCCTGCCATGCTCGTGTGGGGACGGGCGCCCTCGCGAGCCTGCCCTGAGCGAAGCCGAAGGGGCCAAGCCGAGCACAGCTCGGCCGCTGCCTGCGGTCACAGCAACTCTCGGTTCCCTTACAGGGAACTCAGGGTCTCTGCGAGAACGGTGTCCTGCTCCGGAAACACGGTGCGCAGGTCGAGCAAGACACGGCCTTCTTCGACGCGGGCAATTACGGGTGGAGTGTTGGCGCGGAGACGGGCGCTGAGTTCGTCGGCGCTGAGATCGACATGGGTAAGCGCGATCAGGCGCGTAGGCAAAACAGCCGACGGGGCAGCGCCGCCGCCGATGACGGATTCACCGTCGAGGAGTTCGAGCTTGAGGTGCGCGGATTTGGCCTGAACGGATTCAACCCTGGAAACGATTTTTTCCGCGCGGCGTGTGATCTCGTCTTTCGACAGGCTCATCATGCGCAGCACCGGCACGGCGTCGTGGTCGCGTTTGATGTAGGCCAGCAGCGTGGCCTCGAGCGCGGCGTAGGTGAGCTTGTCCACACGCAGCGCGCGGAACAGCGAGTTCGAGCGCATGCGCGCGACCAGATCAGCGCGGCCGCTGATCAATCCCGCTTGCGGACCGCCGAGAAGTTTGTCGCCACTGTAGGTCACGATGTCGACGCCGGCGCGCAGGCTGTCGAGCACGCCCGGCTCGTTGACTCCGACTGAGCCCAGATCGAACAACGCCCCGCTGCCCAGATCTTCCATGAGCGGAAGGTTGCGGCGATGCGCCAAGGCGACCAGTTCGTCGAGCCCAGGCTGCTCGGTAAAGCCGGTGATTTCGAAGTTGGAACGATGCACGCGCAGCAAGAGACGCGTGCGGTCGTTGATGGCGCGTTCATAGTCGGCGACGCGAGTACGGTTGGTCGTGCCGACCTCGTGCAGCGTTGCACTCGACTTTGACATCACGTCGGGGATGCGGAACGAGCCGCCGATTTCGACCAGCTCTCCGCGCGAGACGATGACTTCGCTGCCCTCGGCCAGCGAGTTCAGCGCGAGCAAAACCGCCGCGGCGTTGTTGTTGACGACAATGGTCGAGATCGTCTGCTCCGATCCACGTAGGGACGGCCGCCCTCGGCCGTCCAGCCGAGCGCAGCTCGGCCCCGGATCGTCGAGAAGCTTTTGGAACAGGCGATCCACATGCACGTCGCGCTTCCCACGCTCGCCCGTTGTCAGGTCGAATTCGAGGTTGGAATAGGCGCTCGCCGTGGCGCGGACGTGATCGAGCGCAGCGGCAGCCAGCGGCGCGCGCCCCAGATTGGTGTGAAGGATCACGCCGGTGGCGTTGACGAGCGGCAGCAACGAGTAACCGAGCGACTGGCGAAGTTGACGTTCGACGGCTGCGGACAGGCCGTCCAGTGCGAGGTCCAAGGATTTCTCGTCCAACTGGGCGTCGGCGATTTGACCATCGCCCAGTTGACCATTGGCGATTTCCTGGCGAAGGCGCGCGAGCACGAAGCGGATACTTTCGGCGACGGCGGAATGGCCCTCGCGTTCGATCAGCGCCTGCATGTCGGGCTGGCGGAGAAGCTCGTCCGTCGAAGGCAGTTTCTGAAAGAGCGCGGATTTGTTGGCAGTGGACACCGAGGGCGATTATGCCACAGGCGGCTTCGGTCGCGGGACAATGTCACGCAGGCGGGCTCCGGAGCGGTGCACAAGCCACAGCCTTCATGAATTGTCATCCCAATTATAAATTGTCATCCCGAGCGAAGCGAGGAATCTGCAGTTCACCGCAATATGCAGATCCCTTGCTCCGCTCGGGATGACAAACTCTGGAAGTTTGAGAGTCTAAGAGCTGAGTCTCTTTGTTAACTCGGGCTACAGCGTGTGCAGGTAGGTGAGCAGGTCTTTGATCTGCTGGTCGGTCATGACCTGGCCGAAGCCTTCCATTTTGGAGCGGCCATACTTGACGATTTCGCCGACGCGGTCATCGTTCGCGGGGAGTCCGCTCAGCGACAGGTACTGATGCTTGAAGACGCCTTTCAGGCTCGGGCCTTTTTTGCCGTGGGACGAGTACGGTTCATGGCACCGGTCGCAATAATTGTCGTAGAGCTGTCTGCCTTGGGCCTGTTGCGGGTTGAGGCCGAGTTCGGCGTCGGACTTGCGCCGCTCGGCATCGCAGCCGCCGAGCGTTAGAAGCGCGAGGATCACCACGGAGACACAGAGGCACGGAGAAATCGAGTTCAAGAGGTTCATGATGATTGCGGCATCGCCTGTGGGGACTCCAAGGTAGGATAATACGGAAAGCATGAACGTTGTGGTCAAACGCGTTTACGAGAGTGCTTCTCCGTCGGACGGAGTGCGCGTGCTGGTGGATCGGTTGTGGCCGCGCGGGTTGAAGAAAGCAGACGCGGCGGTCAAGTTCTGGCTGCGCGAGCTGGCGCCTTCAAACGAGTTGCGGCAGTGGTTCCATGCGAATCCCGAGTGGTGGCGCATGTTTCGGAAACGCTATCTCAAAGAGTTGGTCGGCGCAGAGGGTTCTGCGGCCGTGGAGAAGCTGCATCGTCTAGCGGAAGGCAAGCGGCAGGTCACGCTATTGTATGCGTCGCGAAACGAGGAGCATAACAACGCGGTTGTGCTGAAGGAATTGCTGGAAGGGATGCGCAAGCCTCCGTCGAGCGTGGGCCACGGCGCGCTTGGGCGCGGACGGATTCGGAAGGCGAAAAGGCAGTAGCCAGTTGCCAGTACCCAGCGCCAACTGTACTGGCAACTGGGTACTGGGTACTGGGTACTTCCCCTCCGCACTATAATTTCCCAGTCATGTCCAGTCCCGCCATCGAGAAGAAAATTGAAGCTCTGCGCGAGAAGATACGGCACCACGAGTATCGCTATTACGTGCTGGATGATCCGGAGATCAAGGACGCCGACTTCGACACGCTGATGAACGAGCTCAAGCGGCTCGAAGCGGAGCATCCGGCGCTGGTGACGCCAGACTCGCCTACGCAGCGCGTGGGCGGCAAGCCGCGCGAGGGATTCGTCAAGTCGAAGCATTCCTCTCCGATGCTCTCGCTCGACAACGCTTACAGCGAAGAGGAATTGCGCGACTGGGAGCGGCGGGTGCATGAGCTGAGCGGGCGCACCGATCTCGAGTACATGTGCGAGTTGAAGCTGGATGGAATGTCGCTGGCGCTGCGTTACAGCGACGGCCGTCTGGAGCGCGGCATCACGCGCGGAGATGGCAGCACAGGCGAAGACGTGACCTCGAATGTGCGGACGGTGCGCTCGGTCCCGCTGGCGATTTCGAAAGACAAGTTGAAGAAGGCCGGTATCCCCGCGGATTTCGAGGTGCGCGGCGAAATGCTGATGCCGCTCGCGGCCTTCCGCCGGATGAATGAAGAGCGCGAGCGGCAGGGACTTTCGGTGTTTGCCAATCCGCGCAACTTTACGGCGGGGACGGTGCGACAACTCGAGCCGTCGATTACCGCGCAGCGCCGCATGGACTTCTTCGCATACATGCTGTTGAAGGACGGGCAAACTTATTTCGACCGCCAATCGAAAGCGATGGATGCACTGGAGCTGGCGGGGTTCAAGGTGAATCCGAACCGGAGGCTGGCGAAGAATCTGGAGGAGGTCTGGAAATTTATTCAGAGCTGGGAGGCCAAGCGCGAAACGCTGCCTTACGAAATTGACGGGATCGTCGTCAAGGTTGACCGGACGGCGTGGCAGCGGGAATTGGGTTTCACCGGGAAGGCTCCGCGATGGGCGATTGCTTACAAGTACGCGGCACGCGGGGGCGTGACGCAGATCGAAGACATCCTGGTGCAGGTGGGCCGCACCGGAAAACTGACGCCGGTGGCGGCGCTGAAGCCGGTTCCGATTGGCGGCACGACGGTTTCCCGCGCGACGCTGCACAACATGGATGAGATCGAGCGGCTGGGCGTGAAGATCGGTGACTGGGTCGAGGTCGAGCGCGGCGGCGATGTGATTCCGAAAGTGGTGAAGGTGGTTGATGACAAGGAACATCCTCGCGGCCACAAGCAGTTCGAAATGCCCGAGCATTGCCCGGTCTGCGGCGGCAATGTGGTGCGAACGCCGGGCGAGGTGGACCACCGCTGCGTGAATGCGAATTGTCCGGCGAAGCTGCAGGGAACGATTCTGCATTTTGCCTCGCGTCACGTAATGGATATCGACGGGCTGGGCGACGCGCTGGTGAATCAGCTCACGGAACGCGGCCTGGTGAAGAATGTTGCCGATCTGTACAAGCTGACGAAAGACGGCCTGCTGCAACTGGACCGCATGGGTGAAAAATCGGCGGAGAAAGTGCTGGCTGAGATCGCGGCCTCAAAGAAGCTGCCGCTAGAGCGCGTGATTTACGGCCTCGGGATACGGTTTGTGGGCGAGCGCACGGCGCAGTTTCTGGCCGAGCACTTCGGAACGCTGGACGCGATTATGAATGCGAGTGCCGAGGAACTTGAGGAAGTGAACGAAGTAGGGCCGCGGATCGCGGAGAGCATCGTGGAATTTTTCGGCGATGAACACAATCGCAAACTGGTGGGTGATCTGCGCAAGGCGGGCCTGACGTTCACCGGACAGAAAAAAGAAAAGGGCACGAAGCTGGCGGGAAAGACTTTTGTGCTGACGGGCACGCTGGCGCGCCATACGCGAGACGAAGCGAAGAAGATGATTGAAGATGCGGGCGGACGCGTCTCCGGGTCGGTGAGCAAGAAGACGGACTATGTGGTCGCGGGGAGCGATGCCGGATCGAAGCTGGACAAGGCGCGGAAGTTGGGAGTAGCTGTGATTGGAGAAGAAGAGTTAGAGGGGCTTTTGGGTTGAGTTGGACTTGGCGTCCCCAAAAAGAGACAGCCCTCCTCCAACCAGCTTGCTGAAGGTCAATTGCAAACTCTGGGGCGACTCGCACGCTTTCCCCTCAATCGAGCACTCGACCACGGCAAGCAGCGATGTTGCCACGAATCGCGAAACGATCGTGTTTCGTATATCGGCGCTGACGCCGCTGGGCTGGACATCCCCGTCACCGAGCGACTGCCTGACACGTTGCTCAATGCATTCCCGCAATATTCTTGGGGCCTTACCGGCCTCAGGGCCCATAAGAGCTTTGTAGATCCGGGGCGAACCCGTCACGTGAGCAAAAAAAGCGATGGCATCCAGCGGGCATGCGTCGTGCGGCTTGGCGACAAGCATGGGCGCGACAATCCTGCGAAACTGCGACATCAGCAGATCGTCTTTCGAAGCGTGGTGTGCGTAGAACGTGGCTCGTCCGACGCCAGCTTTCCTGGTGATGTCGCTCACCCGGATGTTGCCGTAGGACCGCCGAAAAAGAAGATCCACGAAAGCGGCGTCGAGCTGCTTGCGAGTTCGCAAGACGCGCCGGTCCCGTTTGGAGCTATTCCTGTCAACATCCGAGACAGTTGCAGATTTGTGTTTGATAAGTCCCATCCGTCAGCTTTTTTGCTTGGTCCGCCGCGACCAGTTCTTTTAGCATCGGCCGCATGTCAACTCCATCGGCAACCGATCCGATCCGCAAGATTCTAGCGGCAGCGCTGCTGGTTTTCCCCAGCGCATTCATTCTTGTCTTCATCATGCACTTTCGCCACTTCGCCGACTTTCTCACTTTCCGTTGGCACTATGTGCCGAGAGACCCAGCGCGCGTGGTGGCGGCATTGATCGCTGCGCACAACCGCTTTCCTCTGATCCACGACCCTCACATGATCGCCTACCTGTCGTTGCCCCTGCTGTCGCTGTCGGCTTTTGCGTTGTATCTGCTCGGCCGGGGAGCGCGGCCGCTTGCGAGTGCGATCGCTTTGATGATCACCATCAGCGGCACAATTTACATGGGCGGCGTTTTTGGTATGTGGACCGCGTTTTACCGGGGACTAGGTTTAGTGGATCCCGCGAATCAGGCCGGAGCCATCGCCACATTCACGGCCATGACGACTCCGCAAGGTGCATTTCTGGTAACAACGTCTCTCGCCAAGCTGGCCATGCTCGGCCTGGCGGCACAGGCTCTCGTTTTGTTGAGAACGAGTGTGGTGCCAACGTGGTCCATCATGAGCGTTGCCTTCGGAGCTTCACTGTTTCTTGCGTTTTGGGACCTCGACAACTGGATGATGATTGGAGCCGGGCTGATTCTGGCCGGCTTTATTCCCATGCGAAAAGCTCTCATCAGCGAAGCCGACAGCCCGCACGCGGAAGGTTAGGGATAGCGGACTTCGCTTGCAGACGGGCTCGGCTTCTCCCCGTCATAGTTTGATGACCGTTCACTTCTTCGCGCCAGGCGGCGTTAGGCCGTTCAGGCGCAGATACATTGCGGCTTCGGCGTAGTGGTCGGCCCAATTGCTGGCGATACCCAGGGCGAATCTGGCGCGAGAGAGTTCCTGGCCGTCCGGACCCTCGCTTGTTTCGCTAAGTCTCGAATCTTCCATTTTCACCAGCGCGTCGGAGCAGAAGTCGAACGAAGCTTTGAGCGCCGCCACGAGTTTGTCTTTGGAGTCCGATTCGTTTACTGGTTCGACATTTGGAACCGGCACGGCAGTGGCTCCGCTGCACAGCATGTTATTCGCGTCGACCATGTGCGCGACAAGGTGAGCGAATGTCATCTGGGCGGGGCTGGGTCTGTAGTTGAATTTCTCGGCGGGCATGGCTTGGACGGCTGCGATGGTATTTTTCTGGCGGTTGGGCAGGACGTCTCTGAGCGCAGTGGCGACGGGGTTCTTGGTTTGTGCCGTGGTTGTTGGTGCGGTCGTTGTTGGTGCGGTCGCTCTTGGCGGAGTCGTCGCTTGCGCACTCGTTGTCTGTGTTTGTGCAATCGCGGACGCGGCCACTAACAGCAGGGCCGGAATCAAGAGAGTTTTCTTCATTTTTGTCCTCCTAATGGAGTGAAAAGCATAACGCGGGCGGTTGGGTCTGCGCCACTGGTCGTGCCAACCGCACGCGGACAAGAGTGTCCGCGCCACACGGGCAACCTTGCGCTATCCTAGTTAACATGCACGCGCATGGAGGACACGGACATTCTCATGGGACGGGGCGGGTGCTGCGCATCTCGCTGGCCGTCACCATGCTTTACGTCGTCCTGCTGGTGGTTGCCGGCATCCGTGCGCACTCGCTGGCGCTGCTTTCCGAGGCGGGACATAACCTGTCCGACTTTCTGGCGCTGCTGTTGTCGCTGGTAGCGGTTTATCTGGAAGGCCGTCCGCCGAGCGCGACCAAGACTTATGGATACCGGCGCGCCGGAGTGCTGGCCGCTCTGGTGAATTCGCTGTCGCTGGTCGCGGTGTCGTTTTTTATTTTTTATGAGGCGTTTCAGCGGATACAGCATCCCGAGCATGTGCGCGCCGGGGTAATGATTGGGGTGGCGGCGGCGGGCGTGGTGATGAACGGCGTGATCGCGCTGCTGCTGTGGCGTTCGGGGCGGGATGTGAACGTCCGGAGCGCGTTGCTCCACGAGGTGGGCGACACGCTCTCGACCGCGGCTGTAATTGTGGGAGGCTTTGCCATCCTGTGGACGGGACAATACTGGATCGACGCGGCACTGTCGTTCGGGATCGGCGCGCTGATTTTGTGGTCGAGCTTCGGCATCGTGCGCGAGACGCTGAATATTCTGCTGGAGGGCACTCCGCGCGGGATCAGCCTGGACGCGGTGGAGTCTGCCATGCGCAAGGTCACAGGCGTGAGCGCGGTGCATGATCTGCATCTGTGGAGCATTGGTTCGGAAAACCACGCGCTCTCGGCGCACGTGAAGATCGCGGACATGGCGACTTCGGAGAGCGATACGATTCTGCGGGAAATCAACGAAAAACTGGGGCAGGGGTTTGGGATCCACCATACGACGATCCAGTTGGAACACGTGGTGTGCGACACGGCGCATGCCTGCGTGATCGCGGTGCGGGATGAGGAACACCGCGACCACGATCATTCCGAACACGACCACCACGATCACGCCCGCTGAGAGTAACCGTAAGTGTAATCGCTGATTTCAACAGTCAGATTGTGGCGCGAGCTGGTTTGGGTGCAATATTGCTGTATGTCGCGACGAATGTTGTGGGCGGTTTGCGTCAGCTTCGCGCTTTGCGTCGTGGTCAGGGCGCAAGTACGTTCGATCACCGGAGAATACCGCAACTATGCAGAAGGCTTCGCCGTTCGGATTCCGAGTGGCCTGCGTGGTCTGACGGGAGACCAAGCAGGGCCTGAACGCGGAGTCACAATATCCCTTGCTTCCGGTGCCTCCGTAACTGTGTACGGAGAGCCGAACAGTCTCGAATATAAGACGGCTGCGGAAGGCATTCGAGACTCGTTGTCACAATACTGCGATTCCGGCAAACCCGTGGTTTCGGCGGCTCGTGTCGGTAAGGTTCACGGAGCCAAGGGAAGGGTCGTCTGCGGCGAACGAATTATCGCGGAGATGCTTGCCGTCAGGTCCGGCGGAGGCCCCATCTACTGGTTGACATTACAGACCACGAACGCTCACGCGACAGCCGATGAGCCGGCGTTTGAAACAATTGCGCATGGATTCAAGATCATCGCGTGGCGCTGACTGGCAAGTAACGGTTGAAACATCGCCATTACACTCATCCTATGAAAGAGGATGTCAAGGGAAAAATACTTCCCTCTCCCCTCGGG
>OBLU010001237.1_pt1 | contig 23816 bp, 17 predicted proteins | sample 1518681 | NCBI WGS metagenome assembly OBLU01 (sample SAMEA3539304, study PRJEB22396) | soil metagenome | biome: tundra; feature: field; material: soil | place: USA | collected 2010-05 | depth 0.15 m
TTCAGATCGGCCAGCGGCACAAAGTCCTTGATCAGTGGAGATTTGTTATCGGTGCGCTTGCCCAGGCGGATGGTGCCCATCTGCGTCAGCGACCCGATCGGCTTGGCCAGTCCGCGGCGAACGGCTTCCACGCCGGCAATCATCGTTGTGGCCACGGCGCCCAGGCCGACAACCATCACTCCAAGTTTGCCCGTGGCGGGCGCGACCTTCGATGCAGCGGCGGTCTTCTGGCCGCCTTGCTCTTCAGTTGACATTGCTTCTCCTAACATCAAGTTGATTGCTCTCAGTGATCGAGCTATTTCAAATATTGTTCCGCTGAACGGAACCGTTGACGCATTTCAAAATTGCCTCGATGCAAACTCCGAGCCTTAGACTGCGTGCGCATGTCTTCCGCGCTTCAAATGGGAAAACACAAACCAGACGATCCCCGTCACCAGTGCCAGTTCCACAACTAAATGAAAACGATGAAACGCCTCTTGAAACCGGGGGTCCGTGTGCCAGCTCTCCCCCAGCTTCATCCCCACCCATGCCAGCCCAAAGCACCAGGGCCACGAACCGACGAATGTGTAAATGTGAAACCGCAGTTGCGGCATCTTGGCAATCCCTGCCGGAAACGCAATAAACGTCCGCACCACCGGCAGCAACCGCGCCGCCAACACCGTGATGGACCCGTACCGGTCAAAGAACAGCGTCATGCGATCCAGGTCGTGGTGGTTCATTAACACCCACTTGCCGTATCGCTCCACTAGCGGCCGTCCGCCCTTGGCCCCAATCCAGTACGCAACCGCCGAGCCAAGATTGCAGCCCACTGCCCCCGCAGTCGCCGCCAAAAACAGGTTCAAGTGCCCCAGGTAAACCGCGTAGCCTGCGAACGGCATGATGATTTCGGACGGCAACGGAATGCACGCCGATTCAATGCCCATCAGCGTGGCAATCCCGGCGTATCCGCCAACACCGATCACATGGGTTACAAACTGTACGAGGAAGGCAATAATTCTTTCGTTCATGAGCGCCTCCAGTATATAGGCCGACGCCTGCCCCGCGCCGACCGCCGCAACCACAGCATTCATGCACACGTTTGTCGCGAATGATCACTACCTCCGGGTGCCCAAGGTCTCGTCTTTGAGACCTGGGAAACAATCCATCCCACGAATTCGACAATGCTTTGAGCAGACACGGGCCGAAGGCGTCTGCCCCACCGCAGGTGGTCTGCCCTACCGCAGGCGGCGCAGGTGGTTTGCTACGATGAGGGGGTAATCAAACGAAAGGCATTCCCTTGGCCGAGTTCCCCCCAGTTCCGCTCACTCTCGAAGGCTCCAGCCTCCTCCACCAGTTCTTCCGCTTCGACTGGAAAGCCTGGCGCACCACTCCACCCGCCGATCGCGAACGCATCTCCACGCAAGCCATCCAAGCGCTCAAGACCCTCGAACGCGTCAACCCCGAATTCCCCACTCGCTCAGCCCTCTTCTCCGAGTTGGGCCACAAAGGCGACCTGATCTTGGTCCACTTCCGCGACTCGCTCGAGGCCCTGAATCAGGTCGAGCTCGACCTCGCCCAGGCCGAACTCTACGACTACCTCACGCCTACGCACTCCTATGTTTCGGTCGTCGAACTCGGCCTCTACGAGTCCACCCGCAAAACCTACGAGTCCGCCGCCGCCATGAACCTCGAGACGCATTCTGCTGAATGGAAAGAGGAAATCGACGCCGTGCTCCAGCGCTCGGCCTCAGCCATGGCCCCGCGCCTCTTCCCCTCCGTCCCCGAGGCCAAGTACATCTGCTTCTATCCCATGGACCGCAAGCGCGGCGAAGCCGTCAACTGGTACACCGTGCCCTTCACCGAACGCCAACGCATGATGCACGAGCACGGCATGATCGGCCGCCGCTATGCCGACCAGGTGAAACAGATCATCTCCGGCTCCATCGGCATGGATGATTGGGAGTGGGGCGTCGACCTCTTCGCAGAAGATCCCGTCGTCTTCAAGAAACTCATCTACGAAATGCGCTTTGACGAAGTGAGCGCCGTCTACGCCCTCTTTGGGCAGTTCTATATCGGTGTGCGCCTGCCCATCGAAAACCTTACCGGATGGCTTGCAGGCAGCCTGTAATCTTGTAGCTCGGGATCCACCTCGGGAAATATAGCATTCAGAAACTCGAGGAGGACCTCGATGAGAGGAGGGGGGGAAATGGGTAACGCACTGGCTGGCATGGCCTCCTTTTTCTTGCTCTGGGTGCTCTCAGTAATCGGCGCCTTCGCCGTTGTGCCGAGTTGGGCATACCCTGAGCCGGAGTATGAGGAAGGCGTACTGACCTCCGGCGGCCGCTGCATGTCGAGAGCGCGACTGCTATTGACCTCGGGTGCCTTGTATTCTGGGTTTGCCTGGTCACCGGCTACGCGCTTGAAGGAGACAGTGGACCTGTATTTGAGTTTTGGCATGACCATTCTCTGATCCTCATTGCATCCCTCTACTTCGCCGATATTCTCTTGATCGCCTCGGTTGTCTTTGCCTGGCAAGCGCGCGGAAGCGGGAAATGGATTCTATGGATCGCTTCGCCGACTGTCGCTCTTGTCTCCGTTGCGTTGTCGCTTCCTGCCGGGCCGCGTTAAACGCCAAGAGGCCCAGGTCTCTCGCATTTGGGAGCTGGGATACCATGTTCCCCTGCAGGTAAACCCGACATGCCCACGACCACGAAATCCATTCGCAAGCCTGCCGCAAAGAAGCTTACCCTCAAATCGATTCCAAGGAAGCAGAGCTCCGCGCTGCGCGGCGAACTAGCCCCCGACCGCATCGCCGCCATCTTAAAAGCCCTCGACGAAGCCTACCCCGCCGTCGACTGCGCCCTCACCCACAGCTCCCCCTGGGAACTCCTCGTCGCCACAATCCTTTCCGCCCAATGCACCGACGTCCGCGTCAACATGGTGACACCCGAGTTATTCAAACGCTTCCCCACCCCACAGGCAATGTCCACGGCCACTCTCGCAGAACTCGAGAAGATAATCCGCACCACCGGTTTCTTCCACAACAAGGCAAAATCCATCCAGGGCGCAGCCCGCAAGGTAGTCTCTGAATTCAAAGGCCAGGTCCCCCAAACTCTCGCCGAGCTCATCACCATCCCCGGCGCAGCCCGCAAGACCGCCAACGTCGTCCTCGGCGTCTCGTTTGGCAAAGCCGAAGGCGTGGTCGTCGATACCCACGTCTTCCGCATCGCCCGCCGCCTCGGCCTCGCCAAAGGCGACACGCCTCAAAAAGTCGAGCAGGAGCTCATGCGCATACTGCCCCAGGACCGCTGGATCGCCTTCTCCCACCAGCTCATCCACCACGGCCGCCAGGTCTGCGACGCCCGCAAGCCTAAATGCGACCGCTGTAACCCCGAGCAGCTCTGTCACTCCAAAGACAAAACCTGGCAGTCCTGAAGACTTCCGATTTAGGTTTGCCGAATATATACCCCAACCGCCGCACAATTCAAGTAGAGAGAATTGCGGCCATCTCTGACCTATCCTGCTGAGACTCGATCGTCAGGGGCCTGAAAAGGGCCTACCCCTACGCCCTCCCCCTAATTGACATAACATATAGATACAAAATACGTTAGGTTTCATCGTTGGCGAGTATGTGGCGAAGATGTGCTGCAACACTGAGACTTTGGGCTGAAGGAGACCGCTCCGCTTGTCGCACGCCCGCGAGCCAGCTTTTGCCCCAAAAAAACGAGCTTAGCGTTGGAACAAATGAACCACTGCGGCAATCAATCCGGGCACGTCCGATGGACTAGCCTCGATAGCAGGCTCCCAACCCAGGTCGCGCAAGGTTCCACTCGTGATCGGCCCAATCGAAACAGCGGCAACGCCACCAAACGGCCACGCAATACCAGCCATTCGGGCCGCCTCCTCAAGATGTGTCACGCTCGACGAGCTGGTGAAGGTAGCCGCGTCAATCCCATCGGCAATCGCGCGCTTCAACAACTCCGGCGCAAGCTCAGGCATCACGTTCCGATAGGCGTCGACAACATCCACAGCAGCGCCCGCCTCCCGCAACGCGTCGGGCATCACATCCCGCGCAACCGCAGCCCGCGCCAGTAGAATCCTCTGCCCCGCAACGCCGCCAGCCAGCCCCTCAACCAATCTTTCGGCCACGTATTTAGCTGGGACAAAGGTAACGCGCAGACCCGCCTCGCGCGCCGCCTCAGCCGTCCCTTCCCCCACTGCCGCCACTTTGAGTGATCCGGGCTGCGGAAGAGCAATCCCCAACGCCGCTGCCCTTACGACAAGTGCACGAACGGAATTGGCGCTCGTCAAAACCAGCCAATCGTAGCTATCAAGAATGCGTATAGCCGCATCAAGGGGAGCAAAGCTTGTAGGAGTCCTAATCTCCAGAACAGGAACCTCAACCGGTTCCGCGCCCAGCGCCCGCAAACCCTCGCTGAGCCTTCCCGCCTGGTGCAAGGCGCGAGTCACCAAAACCCGCTTCCCCGCCAACGGAAGTTGAGTCACTTCGCAGCCCCATCCGCGGCCGCAAGCAGCGGTCCCGCTCCCGCCAGCATCAGCCTCTCGGCAGTCAGCCTCCCCAGCGCCGCGGGGTCAGCTCCGATCCTGGGCGCCAGATGAAAGACGCGCACCGCCGAACCCGTCGCCGGATCAGCGACGACGCCGAATATCTCAACCCAATTCCCACCCCCGGCCGACCATTCTGGGTTGCGCCTGCAGTGGATCCCAATCGGAACTTGGCAGCCGCCGCCCAGTGAAGCCAGCGCTACGCGTTCCAAGGTCACTGCAAACCGCGTACCCGCATCGTCGAGGAAAGCCACGGCGGCAATTGTCGCCGCATCGCCCTTCCGCGTCTCAATTCCCAGCGAACCCTGCCCGGCTGCCGGGCAAAAATCCTTCGGCTCCAGCCGCTCGCGAACCCACTCCGTCTGCTCCAGCCGATCCAGCCCGGCAGAAGCCAGCAGAATCGCGTCCACCTGGCCCTCCGCCAGCTTGCGCAGCCGCGTATCCACGTTGCCCCGAAACTCAACCGCCTCAATGTCCGGCCGCAGCGCCAGCAGCTGCGCGCGTCGCCGCTGGCTGCTCGTTCCCACGCGCGCTCCCTTGGGCAGCTCGGCCAGGCTCAAGTACTTCACCGACACAAACGCGTCTCTTGGATCCACGCGCACGGGCGTGGCTGCCAGCGCAAACGGTTCCGGCAACTCCGTCGGCAGGTCCTTCAGCGAATGCACCGCCAGGTCAACTCGTCCCTCCGCCAGCGCCTCTTCAATCTCCTTGGTGAACATCCCCTTTGAACCGACCTGCGCGAACGTCACTTCCTGCAGTCGATCGCCCGTCGTCTTGATGATCTCGATCTCAACCTCATGCCCCTCGCCGCGGAGCAAGGCAGCAATATGGTTTGCCTGCCATAAGGCCAATTGCGAGCCCCGGCATCCAATCCGCAGCTTCATCGGCCGGCCTCAACGTGCGCTTCGGGTTCGTTCACGCTCTGTTCTCCAGCCTTCGCTGTTGCAGAACTCGTCGCAGTAGCCTGACCTTCCGGCTCCGCCTCATTCACCGCACCTGCAGAAACTGACCAAGCCTCGCACAGCGCATCGAGTCTGGCCGCGTTGCCTTCGCGAGCCGCTTGTTTCAGTGCCTGCATCGGCGGATGCAGGAACTTGTTCACCAGTCCGCGGGTCAGCGCCTCAACTGCAGCAATCTGTTCCGCGCTTAGCGACCCCAGTCGAACCTGAACCCGTCGCAGCTCCGCCTGGCGAATCTCTTCCGCCTGTCGCTGCAGGGCCACAATCGCCGGCGCCACATTCACTGTGCGCTGATGCTGCTGGAATCGTTCCACCTCGCGCGCAATCAGCGTCTCGGCGTCGCTTGCTTCCCTGCTGCGTTCGGCCATATGCGCCGCGGCCACTGCCTGAAGGTCGTCAATGTCGTACACAAAAATGCCTTCCAGCTTGCCCATCCCCGGTTCGACGTCGCGCGGCACGGCAATGTCGATAAAGAACATCGGACGATTGCGTCTCCGATGCATAAATGCCTGTCCATGCTCACGCCGGAATATCGGATGCGGCGCTCCCGTCGAGCTAATCACGATATCCGCTTCGCTGGCCTCTTCATAGAGCTTTTCAAACGGAATCACACGGCCCTCAAACTCCTCCGCCATCAGCCGCGCGCGCTCCTGTGTCCGGTTGCTCACCAGGATCGCCCCAGCTCCCTGCTGCACCAGGTGGCGCGCAGCCAATTCGCTCATCTTGCCCGCACCCACCAGGAACACTGTCCGCCCTTGCAGTGAGCCGAAGATCTTCTTCGCCAGGTCCACAGCCACTGAGGCAATGGAGACAGAATTCGAGCCAATCTCGGTTTCGGTACGAACCTTCTTGGCCGCAGCGAAGGCGCTCTGCAGCAGATGTTCCAGTTGCCCCGCCACCGTGCCCGAAGCACGCGCTACGTTGAAGGCCTCTTTTACCTGGCCCAGAATCTGCGGTTCGCCAACAACCATGGAATCCAGACTCGATGCCACGCGGAACAGGTGGCGCACCGCATCCCGGTCACGCCGTTCGTATAGGTGGGGTTCCAGCAATGCCGGGTCCAGCCCGAAGTGACGGTGCAGAAATCCGGTCAGATCCACATTTTCCGTGTCAACGGCAGCCAGCAGCTCCACGCGGTTGCAGGTGGAAACGATCATGCACTCGGTCACCCCCGGCGTTGCGGCAAGCGCGCGCGTCGCCTCGGGCAGATCCTCTCGTGAGATGGCAATCTGCTCTCGCACCGCAATGGGCGCGGTCTTGTAGTTCACTCCAATGAGCGCGAGGGTCATTGGGGACCGTACCTGTGCACATGGCTGAAAAGGTTCGCGGCCCACACGGCAATCATCACCACAAACACCGCGCCTGAGAGATAGGCTGCCTTACGACCACGAAGCCCCGCGCTTCTCCTCACCAGCAGCAGGACCACATAGACGGCCCAACTGATGAACGCCGCAATGATCTTAGGATCGAGAAAATAGGACGCTCCCAGAGGCGTCTCCTGCGCCAGAACAGAACCGATGACGAGGCCGACGGTCATGCACGGAAAGCCGAACTCCAGCGTGGCATGGGAGATGCGCTCCAGCGTATCGAGCGGCGGCATCCAGTCCAGCGGTGCCCACCAGGAGTCCTGGCCAGGCTTTGGCTTGCTCTTAATGCGGTTTTCCTGCAACAGATAAAGCACTGAAGCCAACATGCTGAAGCAAAGCGCGGCATAGGCCACCAACAGCGCGGCAATGTGCGCCACCAGCCAGCTGGTCCGCACCCCCTCTGACGGGAAGTAGTAGCGATCGGGACCCAGCGCTGGGACCAGAACAAGGAAGAACGTGGCCGGTAAGGCAAAGATGCCAAGGGAGATACCTTCGTAAAGCCACCAGACAAGAAAGAACACCCCGGCAACCGCAAAGCCCAGCAGAGACTCAACCTCGCGAGCCCCGACTGGCATCCACCGGTGGGCCTGAATAAGCATTTCTACGGCGGATACGAAATGAAAGAAGAAGCCAAGGCCAGCCAAGTGGATACAGGTTTTACGCCAACCCACCAGCCCGTAGAGCACGGCCGGGAAAACGGCGACGCAGGACCCCGCGTAGAGGATAGCCGCAACTCGTAGCCAAAGCAGATACATATCGATCTTCACTTTACGGTGCCAATGACCAGTATACTGTGACGCAAATCACCAAATGGGAGGCTCGGGGAGCCTTGAAAGAGCGCTAGGATGTTCATCGCCAACGGCAATCTGAACGTATTCAGCCGGGGATCTAGAACATGGATTGTGGACACAATTGGCTTTGCGGGCATTCGGCGAGTAGTTCATGTGGGCTGGCAAGGTTCCATGGGTTGCTGGGCGGCAGGCTCTATCGGGCCTCTAAGCCACACGTCGTGAGGTTCACGCCGGTGCGGGTCGCAAGAGCGTCATCCTCGGACCTGGCGCCGCTGAAGGCCACGATGACGTAATCGGATTTCACTGGCGATCGGCCAGTCATCGGTGAGTTCCGCTCCACCAGCGCCTGGGATTCATGCCATCGTTCCGCCCCTTAAGCGAACCGATGGCATGCTCGTCGCCTTGACTGTGTGGGCGAGCTCCGGATGAGCACCCTGGGTGATTTCCCGAGTTGCTACTGGTGATTCGTGGTCGTGGTCGTCGTGTCGGTGTGCTCCCGATCGGCTGGGACCGTAGTGCTAGTCGTCGTGTCAGTGTGCTCCCGCACGACTGGAGCCTCGCTTGTAGTCGTTTTTTCCTGTACCTTCGTCTTGCTGTGATGGTGCTTGTACTTCGATTTGGTCTCGGTAGTCTGCGTGGTTTGGGTTTGCGGCAGACTGTCGTGAGTCTCTGTAGTCTGCGTGGTTTGGGTTTGCGGCCGACTGTCGTGAGTCTCTGTAGTGGTGGTGGATTGCGTGGCCTCCTGTGCCGTTACCGGCAGCGAAAGTGCAAGCACGGCGAGCGGCCCCAAGGCCACAGCATATAGCTTCCTGAACTTCATTCGATTCTCCTTGTCTTGCCCAGAATTAGATGCATAACGACGCACGGAATCCGACCGTCGCGAATGCCCTCATTGAGATCTAGGTTCGCTCATCTTCGGGCGCGATGCTGTGCAGAATGGCTCGGTGCGTGAGCCAGGGCAGGAAGCGAGTGTTTCAGTTGCAGGTTGGATATACAGGGCAGGCTGAGCGGAGTCAAGAAGTTAGCGGGCCGCCAGTGGCCGGTAAACGGCTGGGAACTTCAGTAACTCGGCCTTTATTGCGGCCACCAAGCCCAACATGAGACCGCCGAGGCCCAATATAGACCACAAAGGCGCCAGGGAGGTAGGAAGGCTGCGCTGGACATTCATCGCGGCTCCTTTTCGATGAGGAGGTGCGAGGCTACGGTAATCTTAAAGCCAACGTGATCAGGAACGACATCCAACCCGAGGCTCAGCAATTCCCACCTCTTGAACAAGCGCCCGCTGAGACAACGCCGCCTGTGCATCCCGTTGACAAGGCTCCGGCGGAGTTGACCCCGTTTATGCGTCAGTGGACCGCGGCCAAGCGGGAAAACCCCGATGCGCTGCTGTTCTTCAGGATGGGCGATTTCTACGAGCTGTTCTACGACGATGCCATCACCGTGAGCCGGGAGTTGCAACTGACCCTCACGGCCCGCGACCGGGAGCGCCTGCAGCCCATGTGCGGCGTTCCTTATCACGCGGTAGAGAGCTACCTGACAAGGCTCCTCCGCAAGGGCTACCGCATCGCCATCTGCGACCAGATGGAAGACCCAAAGCTCACAAAAAAGATTGTTCGCCGCGAAGTCACGCGCGTGCTGACGCCGGGAACGGCTCTCGACGCAGCTCTGGGGCAGGAGCAGAACAACTTCCTGGCCGCGCTGTTTCAGAGCGGCCCGGACAAAGACCCCGTTTGCGCTGTAGCGTTGCTCGATGTTTCTACGGGAGAATTTCGGACGTCGGAATTCTCTGGACCCTCGGCGCGCCAGCAAGCGGTGGATGAGATTGTGAAGGCGGGACCGAGCGAGGTGCTGCTGCCGGAGGCTGCGGAACTGCCCGCCCTCCTCGAGCGAATCCCAGCCCGCACCCGTGTTCCCGACTGGGTTTGGAACAAGGAGTTTGCAATACCCCTGGTCGAACGTCGGCTGAATGTGCGCTCGCTAGAAGGGTTTGGCCTTGATCGCCACCCGGCAGCGGCGATCGCTGCGGGAGCGGTGCTCCACTATGTGCGGACCACGCAGAAAATCGACGCCCTGCACATTGACAGTTTGAAATTTCAAGAGCACTCGACGGCGCTGGAACTCGACCAGGTAACAGTGCGGAATCTCGAACTTGTCGAGCCGCTTTTCATGGGTCAAGATAACCGGGCCACGCTCTTTCACACCCTGGATGCCTGCCAGACTTCGATGGGCAAGCGGCTGCTGCGGGCAACCATCCTGCGCCCACTTCTGGACGCCGAATTGTTGGAAGCTCGCTATCATGCAGTGGCGGAAGCGCACGCGGACCTGCTGCGCCGCGAAGAGATTCGCCGCGCGTTTGGCGGAATTCTGGACTTGGAAAGGCTCCTGGCGCGGCTCAGTCTTGACTCAGCGGGACCAAGGGACGTACGTGCGCTCGCAGCAAGTTTGAGCAAGCTCCCCAACCTCAAGGTTGCGCTCGGCGCCATGCAATCGGAGCAGTGGCGGACGCTTGTTGGCCGGCTCGACGCGCTTGAAGATGTAACCGCGCGGATCGACAAGACCTTGGTCGAAGAGCCTCCACTCACACTGGTAGATGGAGGCGCAATTGCTCCCGGCATGGACGCGGAACTGGATGAGCTCAAAGCGATCTCAACGACAGGACGGCAAGCGATTGCGGCGATTGAGGAGAGGGAGAGAGCCAGGACCGGCATAGGTTCGCTGAAGGTCCGATATAACTCCGTCTTTGGGTATTACATCGAGATCACCAAAGCCAACATGGCTCTGGCCCCTGCAGATTATGAGCGTAAGCAGACCTTGGTCAACGCAGAGCGTTTTACAACGCCGGAGCTGAAAGAGTACGAGAGCAAGATACTCACCGCACACGACCGGTCGATCGAGATTGAGAAGAGGCTCTTCGGCGAATTGCGCCACGCAGTCCTCGAAGCCGCTGGCAGGATTCGCCGCAGCTCCGCAGCCGTGGCGGAGACTGACTTGCTGGCAAACTTTGCGCATCTGGCGGCCCTGCGCCAATATGTGCGGCCAACCATCGTCGAGGAACTCGTAGTCGAGGCAGTCGCCGGACGCCATCCCGTCATCGAGCAATGGATGGAGGAGACACGCGAGGGCCGCTTCATTGCCAACGATCTGTATCTGAATGCCGCCGGGGAGGGGCCGAGTTTGTTGCTCATCACCGGACCGAACATGGGCGGCAAGAGCACCTATCTTCGCCAGGCGGCAATGCTTGTGCTGCTTGCGCAGATGGGCAGCTTTGTGCCGGCGGAGAGTTTGCGCTTTGGCCTTGTGGACCGGATCTATACGCGCATCGGAGCAAGCGACAATGTCGCGCGGGGACGATCCACCTTCATGGTGGAAATGACGGAGACAGCGACCATCTTGAATACAGCCACCAACAAGTCTCTGATCCTGCTCGATGAGATGGGCCGCGGAACGGCAACCTTCGACGGCTTGAGTCTTGCGTGGGCAACGGTCGAGTACCTGCACGCTGAGACGGGCGCAAGGACGCTGTTTGCCACGCACTACCATGAGCTCACAATTCTCGCTGAGAAGTTACCCCGTGTCCGCAACCTGCGCGTCGGCGTCAAAGAGGCTGCGGGGGGAATTGTATTTCTGCATAACATTGAGCCGGGCGCGGCCAGCAAGAGCTATGGCATCGAGGTGGCTCGGCTTGCCGGACTGCCTTCTGTAGTGATTGAGCGGGCCAAGCGCGTGCTGCGCCAGCACGAAAAGCAGGAGCGTCAGAGCGTGCAAGTGGAGACAGCCGATCCGGTCCAGTTGACCATCTTCACTCCACTGTCGCAACGCATCGTTGACCGCATTGAAGCGACGGATGTGAATTCGTTGACGCCATTGCAGGCTTTGAATCTGCTCGAGGAATTGCAGCAAGAACTGAAGGAGAAAGGATGACGACAAGCCTTCGCCATGCGGCAGGAAGTCTCCTCGTAGTCGGGCTCTCAGATGCGAAGCTTACGAACCTCGAGCGCGCGTGGCTCAAGCTGATCAGGCCGGCGGGGATCATTCTGTTTCGGCGAAACATTCATGATCCCGCGCAGACCCGAGCATTGCTCGCCGAGGCCACCGCGTTGTGCGCAGCGCACAGTTTTCGCTGCGTGGATGTGGAGGGCGGCACCGTCGACCGCCTTCGTGATGCGCTAGCTCCCATGCCCTCGGCGCAGGCTGTGATGCAAGCCGCAACGAAGACGGGCAGGGTTGGACTGATTCGAGAACAAGGGGAGTTGGTAGCACAGTGTGTCAAGGCCTTCGGGTTCAACACAACGCTGGCGCCAGTGCTGGACCTTGCGCTTCCTGAATCGGCCGCGGTGATGGGCACACGAGCTGCAGCTGCAACCGCGGATGGCGTCATAGCCTATGTGCGCGACTTCTTTGCCGGGCTGGCTGCTCGCGACGTGGTGGGCTGTGGCAAGCATTTTCCCGGACTCGGCGGCGGCACGCTCGACTCGCATTTGGAAACTCCAACGATCGAGCGAAGTTGGCGCGAGCTTTGGACAGAGGATCTGGTTCCCTATCGTGAGTTGCGCGATCAGTTGCCGATGATCATGGTGAGCCACGCTGCATACCCCAGGACTCCGGGAAAGCATCGGCCCGCGAGCGCATCGGCTTTTTGGATTACCACGGTGCTTCGCAAACGCATTGGCTATCGAGGGATCGTCTTTTCAGACGATCTTGAGATGGGCGGAATTCTCAAATTCATGCCAATGGAAGAGGCTGTAGTCGCGGCGGTCTGGGCGGGAATGGATCTAATGGAAGTCTGCCACAGTCCGGAACTGATTATGCGTGCGTACGAGGCGCTTATCACCGAAGCAGAACGCTCGGCCCCATTCCGCACGTTGCTGTTGGCGCGGGCACGCCAGGTTGCCCGTCGCCGAGCCACGCTTTTTGCCCGCGGGGTTCCCAGAGTGCTTTCGTCACGGCAATTCGAAGCCTTGCGCGGCAAGATTCAGCGCTTTGGCGAAAAGGTAAAGTCCATCCAGTCGGCGTCGGAGGCGCAGCCCGCATGAGCACCAGGACCATGACCGTTGCCGGCATCATGAGCGGCACCTCCGCCGATGGAATTGATGTGGCAGTTGTGCGGATTGCTCCGGGCAAGTTGCGCCCGACTCTCACATTGATTGCGCATGAGGGCTTCGCGTATCCCGCTTCGTTGCGCCGAGCCGTGCTGGCGGCAATGAATGCGGCTTCAACCTCAACAGCCGAGTTGGCGCGCCTCAACTGGCGGCTTGGCATTGCCTACACTGAGGCGGTGCGTGAAACGGTCAAGCGGCACAACGCGAAGTTGGACCTCATTGGCTGCCACGGACAGACGCTCTACCACCAATCGCGCGCGCTCACATATGCAGGACGCACTTTTTCCTGCACATGGCAAGCCGGCGAAGCGCAGGTGATTGCTACCGAACTTTTGGTCCCGGTAGTTTCGAACTTTCGTCCCTCAGACATGCTCGCCGGCGGCCAGGGTGCGCCGCTGGTCCCGCTCCTCGATTACGTCTTGTTTGCTAACGCCAGGCGCGGGCGCGTCCTCCAGAACATCGGCGGCATTGCCAACCTGACAGCGATTCCCGCCAGAGCCGGCTCGGACCAGGTGATCGCGTTCGACACAGGTCCCGGCAACATGGTCATGGATGCTCTCGCGCAGCAGCTCTTCCACAAGCGCTTCGACCGGAACGGAGCCCTCGCTTCAGACGGGAAAATCCTCGCGCTGGTGCTAGCGCGTGCGTTGCGCAATCCCTATTTTGATCGCAAGCCGCCCCGCACGGCTGGGCGGGAGCAATTTGGCCGCGAGTACACAGCAACATTCCTTGCCGACTGCCAGCGCCACAGCGACAAGCCCGCAGATGCATTGGCCACAGCGACCGCACTCACCGCTGAGACCATTGCGCAAAGCTACAAGCGGTTCTGCAAGTCGAAGATGAAGAGCAGCAGCGGAGTCGACTACATTGTCTCCGGCGGGGGTGCGCGCAACCGCACGCTGATCGCCATGCTGGCGCAAAAGCTTGAGCCGCTCGGTTGCCAGCTGGCTGCGAGTGAGGAATTCGGGTTGCCTGCTGAGGCCAAGGAAGCGGCAGCTTTTGCGCTGCTGGCGTGGCAGACATGGCATCACCGGCCAGGCAATGTGCCCGCGGCCACCGGAGCAAGCCGTCCAACGATTCTTGGCCAGGTGACCCATGTATAAGCTGCTCCTCGCCCTGGCCGCACTGCTCGCGCTCGCCGGGTGCCGCCAGCCTCAAGCAGACCCCGGCACCGTGGTCTTTCTGATTGAGAGCAGTCCGGCGAATCTCGATCCGCGCATCGGAACCGATGCTCAATCGCAGCGCATCGACGCACTGCTGTTTGACGGGCTCGTGGCCCGCGATGCCACTTTTCAATTCGGTCCCGCATTGGCCGAACGATGGGAACAGCCCAACCCTCTGACGCTCGTCTTCCATCTGCGCAATGGCGTGCTCTTCCACGACGGCCGTGCGCTGACTGCTCGTGATGTGGTGTGGACGATCAACTCAATGATCCACCCCACAAGTCCAGGCGCAGTCATCTCGACGAAGACTGCCGCCTATGCCGCAGTCGATACCATCGACGCTCCCGATGCGCAAACTGTAGTTCTGCACCTGAAACATGCCGACAATTTTCTGCTGACCAACCTTTCGTCCGGCGCGATGGGGATTGTTCCAGAAGGAAGCGGTAAGGACTTCTGGCAGCATCCCGTCGGGACCGGTCCTTTCATATTCGTGAGCCAGCAGATCGATCAGGATGTGATTGTGGAACGCAACCCAATGAGTTGGGCCGTTGTGCCCAAGCTCAACCGGGTGCGCTTTTCCGTGGTGCCTGATGCGATTACGCAATCGCTCGAACTGGAGAAAGGTTCCGGCGACGTGGCCGTCAATTCCCTTCCCATGGACGCATTGCCGGTGCTGGCCGGACGCCCCAATCTGCAGTTGGAAGAGACAGGCGGCACTGAGATTCAATATCTCGGGTTCAATCTCCTTGATCCTCTGCTCAAAGATGTGCGAGTGCGCCAGGCAATTGCCTCCGCCATCGACCGTGGACTCATTATCCAAACGCTCATGCTCAACCATGCGCATCCGGCGTCCAGTTTGCTGCCTACCAGCCATTGGGCCTGGACCGGCGACGTTGCTCATTACGACTTCGATCCAGTGCGTGCGAGACGGTTGCTTGACGAGGCCGGACACCTTCCCGCTGCCGACGGTGTCCGCTTGCACCTCACCATGAAGACCAGCAACGACGGAGACGCCCGTCTGCTTGCCGCCGTGCTCCAGCAACAACTGGCCGCAGTAGGGATCGCCCTTGATCTGCGCAGCTACGAGTACGCCACGTTCTACTCCGACGTGACACGCGGAGCCTTTCAAATGTATTCCCTCCGCTGGATCGGCATCGTCCAGCCGGATATCTTCAGCTACGCCTTCGCCACTGCGTACTTCACCCCCAAGGGCGCGAACCGCGGTCACTATTCCAACCCACGGTTTGATGCACTCCTCGACGACGCAGCCTCGAGTCAGGACATGACGCGGCGGCGAGCAGAGTATGTTGAGGCCCAGCAGATCCTGGCCCACGATCTTCCCGCCATCAACCTCTGGTACCGAGACACCGTGGTCGTCCACAGCCGCAGGTTGATTCACGTGGTTCCCTCGCCGTTAGGAAGTTACACCTTTCTCGAGACAGCGGAACTGGCGCATTAGGCTCCATCGTCCCTTTCGGGTTTCCGTAAGATATCGCAGCCCATAAAGTGAAGAAACAAAGGCATTTGCAGGCACTCTCAAGGAATCTCCCACAAGGCGGCACACTTCCAACTGGTGATCTCAACCTTTTGGAGCACTGGTTCGTCTACAGGAATGCAATTCAATTTTTCCGTCCCGGCTTTCCTCAAGAAATGATCCGTGGAGAAATGGCCTATGAAGAGCAAGACAAACAGTTGGGTTTCCGCTTTGAAGGCGACTCGAGCGTTTTCAATGGCGTTGTTGGTTGCAACACTTGGAGCAACGGCTCTGGCTGGTTCAATGGTGGCCGGGGCTCAGGCGCCTGCGGCTTCCCGCTTTCTTGGCACCATCACGGCCATCAACGGTGACACGTTTACCGTAAAGGTCGACGCGGACGGCGATCGCCAGGTCCAGGTTCCCTCCTCCGCTGCAGTCAAGCGCATCGCACCCGGACAAAAGGATCTGAGCACCGCCGCAACCATCCAGATCAGCGATTTGGCTATAGGGGACCGTGTGCTCGTGAAGCTCGATCCGGACGCACCCGCCGGCACTTCTCAGGCTCTGCAGATTGTGGCCATCAAACAGCAGGACGTCGCCCAGAAGCAACAAGCTGACCGCGAGGATTGGCAGCGGCGTGGCGTGGGCGGGCTGGTGAAGAGCGTTGACACGGCAGCCGGCGTCATTGTGTTGACTAGTGGCGCAGGAGCCACGGCCAAGACAGTTACGGTGCACACCGCCAAGACCACCATGCTCAAGCGCTATGCCCCGGCATCGGTGAGCTTCGACGCGGCGGTGCCCGCGCCGATCGATGCGATTCACGCAGGCGACCAGCTGCTGGCGCGCGGTGCCAAGAATGCGGACGGCACTGAGATCGCCGCGGAAGAGGTCATCTCTGGCACATTTCGAAACATCTCCGGAACCATTTCGTTGATCGATCCAGCAACTTCGACGCTGGCTCTGAAGGATTTGACCACGAAGAAAGTGGTCACCATCCACGTAACTCCGGATGCGCAGATGCGGCGCCTTCCGGACCGCATGGCGCAGATGCTGGCGATCCGCTTGAAAGGAATCTCAGCAGGTGCCGCTGGCGGATTCGGCGGTAACGCTCAGTCAGCCACTGGCGGCGCAGCACCCACTCAACGAGGTGGTCAGGGCCAATACGGCAGCTCAGGCGGTGGCCAGGGTGGAGGCGCAGGTCAATGGGCCGGTGGCCAGGGCGGCGGTCAAGCTGGCGGCGGTGGCGATTCGCAGCAGATGCTCAGCCGCGCGCCGGCAATCCAATTGGCCGATCTAAAGAAAGGCGAAGCTGTGATGCTGGTCTCAACAGCCGGCACAACAGATGTTACAGCAATCACATTGCTGGCGGGCGTTGAACCATTGCTTGAAGCTCCCGCAGCCAGCCAGAGCCTGCTCAACAACTGGAGCATGAACTCCGGCGCCGGCGCAGCGGAAGCAGCAGCACAGTAAACACACAATCATCTTAACGGGAAACAAGCGAGGGACTGGTGTATTCAAAACTGCATTTCTTTCATCTTTCTGTATTTGTTCTGACGCTCGGCCTTGGCGGAGTCCTTAAGGCACAGGGCCAATCATCAGCGCCTCTGGTCCAAACCTCTGCGCCAGCCGTGCAGACTCCCGCGCCGGCACCAGCAGCACCGGCAGCACAAGCGGCACCGGCCGCGCCCATCTCCACCGGCACCATGCGCGGGCACATCACCGACCAAACCGGCGCTCTCATTCCCGGCGCAACAGTTACCGTCACCACCGCGGCGGGCAGCGTCGTGAAAACCACAACCGCCGATGCCGCCGGCGCCTATTCAGTCAGCGGCTTGAAACCCGGCGGCTACATTGTCCAGGCTTCGTATGCGGGGTTCGCGCCCTTTACTTCACCGACCATTCAACTCGCGGCCGGACAGTCGAAGCGCGTGGATATAGCCATGGCCATCGAGGTTGCCGAGCAAAGTGTGACAGTCACCGACGAATCTCCTACGGTCAACACTGATGCCAGCGGCAACGCGAGTGCCATCGTGCTCAAGGGCAAAGACCTTGAAGCGCTGTCGGACGATCCCGATGAGCTTTCCAATGAACTCACCGCTCTTGCCGGGCCATCAGCCGGTCCCAACGGTGGCCAGATATACATCGACGGCTTTAGCGGGGGACAACTGCCCCCCAAGTCCGCCATCCGCGAAATTCGCATCAACCAGAATCCGTTTTCGGCTGAATTTGACCGCCTTGGCTATGGGCGCATTGAAATCTTGACCAAGCCAGGAACCGACAAACTCCACGGGCAGGCCTTCATCCAGGGCAACGACAAGTCCTTCAATACCGGAAACCCGTTTTCGCCGACCATCCCCGCATACTACAGCTACCAGTTCAACGGAACGGTGAGCGGCGCTATCTCAAAAGCGGCCTCGTTCTTTGTAAGTGGAGAACAGCGCAATACTGAGAACGTAAACTCATGGCTGATTCCGGATGCCGTATTTCAAAACGGTTCCGGAGTGTACATGGATAACATTAACTACGGCGTCAGCCTTCTCAATCAGCGTATTCGCGATAATGCGTCGGTGCGCGTCGATTGGCAACTGGGCTCAAAAAATACCTTCACGGCGCGCTATGGCTTCTGGTCTGAGTCCGAGCACAACGATCTGAATAGCCAATCGCTTGCCACTGCTTCTACGCACGAATCCAACACGGATCACACTGTGCAAATGAGCGATGCCTTCGTGGTCAACGATCACATTGTCACTGAGAACCGCTTCCAATTCGAGCGGCAGAACGAGAATCACTACCCCGATTCAACCCAGCGCACGATCAATGTTCAAGGGGACTTTACAGGGGGCGGCTATCCCGGCCAGGAAAGCCGCGACCACGCAACGCGTCTGGAGTTCCAGAACCTCACCACGATTAGCCACGGCTCCCATGCCATCAAGCTTGGAACCCGGATGCGCGACACGCGCGATGCTAATTTCACCAACTCCAACTTCCAGGGCTCTTTCGTCTTTCCTACCTTTCAGAGCTATCTGAATATGGCCAACGGGCTGGCAAGCGGCATGACCTTCAACTCCCTGGCAAATGACGCCAACAAAGATGGCCCGATCACCGCCAGCTACAACACAGGGCAGCGGTCGGCGCTAGCCAATGTGTTCGACATCGCCCTGTTTGCCCAGGACGACTGGAAGCTCAATTCCAGGCTCACACTCTCAGGCGGCATCCGCTGGGAGGCTCAGAATCATATCTCGGATCACGACGACTGGGGACCCCGCGCATCCTTTGCATACGCCCTTGACGGCAACGGAAAAGACAAAAAGACCAAAACCGTGTTGCGTGGAGGTTACGGCTTCTTCTTTGACCGCCTCGGTACCGGCAACCTGCTGACCATCAATCGCGCCAACATTCAGCAACAGGTCGTACTCGTCAATCCAAACTGCACCTCCCTCGCAACGTCATTGAATGCTATCGATATGACCACCTGCAAAAGCACTGGCGGCGCAACCAGCAGCGCTGCCACCCCCGTCAAGTATGAGGTCGATTCCCATTTTCATTCTCCAACGACGCAGCAGCTCGGAGCCACTCTCGAGCGGCAGCTCACTCCCACCATCACTGCGACGCTCACCTACCTACACTCATTCGGCACTCACCAGATGGTGACGCGCAATGCCAATCAGGCTACCGGCGGAAGCCCGCAGACGAACTCCGGCGGATACCTCTATGAGTATTACCCTGAAGCGGTTTTCAAGCAGAATCAGCTGATCACCAGCATCAATGCCAGGCTAAACAAGAACCTGAATATCGTTGGCTTTTATACCTTGTCCTATGCCAACGGAAACGGAAACGGGAACGCATCAAATGCGTACAATCTGGACCAGGATTACGCTCGTGCCGGCTTCGTTACGCGCAACTCGCTCTTTGCCATGGCCAACTACACCGGCCCTTGGGGCATTCGCTTTAGTCCTTTCCTCATTGCACAGTCGGGCCGCCCGTTCAACGTCACGCTTGCAACCGACCCGCTCAACAACTTCTTCAATCAGCGGCCAACGTTTGCCACCGCTTCCACTCCGGCGGCAGACCAGGTATCGACGCCTTTTGGGCTTCTTGACAGCGCCGCCTTGCCTGGCGAGACTCTTATCCCTGACAACCTGGGCAACGGCCCAGCGGCAGTCGCCTTCAACCTTCGCGTCAGCCGCGGCTTTGGTATAGGCCCCAAAATTGGCCCCGCAGCGGCAACAAACAACCAGCCAGACGGCGGTCCGCCGCCAGGCGGTCCTCCTCCGGGTGGTGGTGGACGTGGTGGAGGCGGTGGTGGTGGACGCGGCGGTGGTCCCGGCGGCGGTGGATTCGGCGGATTTGGAATGGGCGGTGGAGGTGGCTCGAACAACACTGGCCGCAAATACTCGCTGACATTCAGCGCGCAAGCGTTGAACCTGTTCAACGACATCGACTACGGCACCCCGACGGGGCTTCTCACTAGCCCCCGCTTCGACAAGTCTACGAGCCTTGCCCAGGGCATCTTCAGTACCGGTTCAGCAGCTCGGCGCGTTTTCGTTCAAGCCGTCTTCTCGTTCTAACCAATCCAAGGCATTCCACCAGAGGGCCGAAGCGCATTGCTCCGGCCCCCTCTTCTTGCTTACGGAACCGCCGTGATCGCCGCCGGCTGTGCATTGATTGCAAAGGCGTCGGTAAGTGAGATCACCTTCATCTGCGTTTTCAGAGCATCAAGAGAAGCAGCGCTTGTAACTGTCACCTCGACTGTCTCGCCCGGAAGCACATTGAAGTAGTTCTCTGAGACCTTCACGTCCATATCGCCGAAGGAGAGATAGACGCTTCGCGCCAACACCAGAGAAGTGATACGGACCTTATAGCTTCCGCTTCCGCCAGTTGTCTCCACGTTGAGCACGGCCGGCCTCAGGTGAACTTCCTTAGTCGGCGCCAGATAGGTCAGGTTCCGCGAGATCTGCCCTGCACCGGCAATTAATTCAGCCACAACGAACACGCGCGATGTATCCGCCCCTCCCGCATCGGCAAGCTTCTTCAGCGGCCAGTCGAGATACACCTTGCTGCTGAGCGGCGTAATGTCCACGGCCTGCGAATCTTCAAGCAGGACCTTCCCGTCAAAATCCATGAGCCGCACCCGCAGAGTGGCCGCAGCCGCTTTGGTCTTGTCGGAGACGATGTACACCTTCAGCGATCTGTCCTCAACATGCGGCGAAACCAGGATCGGCGCATAGAAGCGGCGAGCATAATATTGAAGCGCCTTCCAGCGGCCGTAGTAGTCGATCGAGGACCATGAGGCAACTGGCCAGCAGTCGTTCAACTGCCAGAAGATTGAGCCCATGGTCTCCGGACGACTGCGCCTCAAATGTTCCGCACCGATCTTGATTCCCTCAGCTTGAAGCACTTGGCTCACATAGAGAAAGCTGGCAAAATCCTTCGGCTCCGAATAATCCTTCAGCAGATAGTCGTGGATGATCGAATTGCCTTCATCGTTTTTCTGATGGCTCAGCATGACCGAGGTAAAGATCCCGGTGCGGTCCTCAGGAACAGTGAATGCCTCGATCGTGCTTATCTCTGGAAACGACTGGAACCCATACTCGGTCACAAAGCGGGCATGATGCGTTTCGTATGTAGAGAAAGGCACCCGCCCGTGCCAAACATCCCAAATGTGAGCGTCGCCGCTTTGATAATGGTCGCTGAGAGCTTCATAATCTGAGCTGGGTGAACTGGGCCAGTAGGGCGTCTCAGAGTTCAGCCGAGCCACCACCCTGGGCAAGATGCCGCTGAACTCCGTCAAGTAGTCCTGCCACATCTGATATCGAACGTCCGCCGGCAGTTCAGGCCTTCCCTTCCAGCCCAACGCCGACTCCGTCTCGTTGTTCCCGCACCAAACCACAATGCTTGGATGGTTGCGGAGTCGGCGCACCTGGTCGCCAGCTTCGGCCTCGATGTTGAGCTTGAAGTCATAGGTTCCCGGCTGCCAGTCGTTGCCGAACATGAAGTCCTGCCAGACCATGATCCCCAGTTCGTCGCAGATCGAGTAGAACTCGTCGGTCTCGTAGTAGCCTCCGCCCCAGTCGCGAACCATGTTCATGTTGGCGTCGCGCGCCGACTCGAGTATGCGGCGGTAATCCGCCGTGGTCACGCGATCGGGAAAACTGTCGAAGGGAATCACGTCCGCGCCCTTGGCGAAGACAGGAATGCCATTGACGATGAGTTGAAACGAACGGCCCCACTGGTCCAGGTGCCGGTCCAGCACTATGGAACGGAGTCCGGCCTTGACCTTGCGTGATTCCGCGACTTGCCCAGCGCCGCCCACCTGCGCCGTGAATTCATACAGCGGCTGGTCGCCATAGCCTGCCGGAAACCAAAGCTTCGGTCGGCGGATCTCTATGGGCAGATCGATGATATTGCGCCCCGCATGAAGGCTGGCCACGGTGCTGAGAACCACCGGCTTTCCGCCGTCTGTGTATTGCACGCTGACCCTGGCCGAACCCGCAGTCGCAACTTCAACCTCGACCTCCGCGTCCGCGTGAGCCACGTCCTTGCTCACGTCGCGCTGGCGGACGGCGAAATCGGCAATGCGGACCTTGTCCCAAGCCTCCAGCTGCACGGGGCGCCAGATCCCGCTGGTCACAAAGCGCGGCCCCCAGTCCCAGCCGTATTCATAAGCCGCCTTCCGAATGTAAGTCTTGGCGTCGGTCTTTGTCTTCGGCTGCCATGGGTCGCGGTCGGCCACCTCCGCAGCAGCCTTGATCGGCGATGGAAACACGACCCGCAGCACGTTCTTACCCGTGTGCAAATCGCTCTTGACCGGCACTCGCCAAATGCGGAACATATTGTCCGCTGCCAGCACTTGATTTCCATTCACATAGACTTGCGCGGCTGCATCAAGGCCGCCAAAGACTAGGTCCACATGGGAGCGAGCAAGCATGGCAGCGGTGGGATCGAAGGTCAGCCTGTACTCCCAACTCTCGTTTTCGATCCATTGCAGCTTGGGTTCATTGTCACGAAAAAACGGGTCGGATATCTTCTTGTTCGCCAGCAAATCCAGGTGAACGTCGCCGGGCACTGTGGCCGGGAGCCAGCCCTCTTCTGGCTGTTGCGGAGCGGATGTCACTTGCCGGAGCTGCCAACCGTGGTCCAGCGCCAGCACCGCATTCACCACGGGCCTCGCCTGTGCCTGCACAAGATCGCTTCCCATGCCGATTGCCGCCGTTGCCACAGCCCCGTAAATTACTGCAACAATTACCCGCATTGCACTCTCTCCAAGGCCTTTCGTTGGATCATTTTCCTGACTCGCAAAGGCTCACTCTGAAATTCGCTGATAAGCCTATCACGGTGGCATTGCCCAAGAGCTCTCAACAGGTCACTGACTACCATTCAAAATTGCCCAGTAGAGCGTCTCCCATTGATCCCATGCGCGGCAAACCAGTCGGTGTAGGGGGTCGCGCCGCAGAAGTCGTCGGGCTTTGAAAGGATGTGGAAGAAGTTCGTGCGGTCGTTGGGCACGCTGAGATAAGCCATCGTCATGTTCACAAAGAGGACGAGCGAAGTCAGCCTGCTCGCGATCCCAGCCGCAAGAAGAACCCGACCGACCAGCTCAATTGACTGATGTGTTGGAGGAAAGGTTACAGAGAAAATCGCTGGCCTGAAATATGAATTCCCTGTGAAATGTCGTCGCTGCTGGAAGTATGAACCAATCGAATATTTGGATTGGCTCGCGCAACCTGTTTGCTTTACCCTGTCTTAGCTTGGGACCTGAAGTGAGCTTGCCGGGATCGGGAGGCAGATTGGAAACTGGAAAGGGAATGCGTGTTTTGACGGGCGCTAGTGTAGTCCGCCACACAGAAGGTCATTTATTGAGGACCGCCCGAGCGCGTGTGACCTTTTCCAGGATGTCTGTGGCCTTGGCGGTCCAGATGAAGGGCTTTGGGTTCTGATTGTGGCCGTCGATGTATTCACCGATGGCCATGATTAACTGTTCGAGGTCCTGGAAGACCCCGCGCCGGATTCGGTTCTGCGTGATGTCGCGGAAGAAGCGTTCGACCATGTTGAGCCATGAAGCCGAGGTGGGTGTGAAGCGAACGTGGAATCGCTTATGCTTTTCCAGCCAGCGTTCGACTCGTTCATGTTTGTGCGTCGAGTAGTTGTCGCAGATCAGATAAATTTTTTTGCCAGCGGGTACGGTCTGATCGATCATACGCAGAAACCTCAGCCACTCCTGATGGCGGTGCTTCTGCTGGCACAGTCCGAAGACCTCGCCACTGGCGACATTCAACGCAGCAAACAAGGTGGTTGTGCCGTTGCGCTTGTAATCGTGCGTCATGGTGGCGCCTCGGCCCTTCTTCATCGGCAGGCCAGGCTGCGTGCGATCCAACGCCTGGATCTGGCTCTTCTCATCTACCGACAACACCAGCGCGT
>OBLU010001238.1_pt1 | contig 23815 bp, 15 predicted proteins | sample 1518681 | NCBI WGS metagenome assembly OBLU01 (sample SAMEA3539304, study PRJEB22396) | soil metagenome | biome: tundra; feature: field; material: soil | place: USA | collected 2010-05 | depth 0.15 m
TACGCTGATCGAATTGTTGGTGGTCATCGCCATCATCGCCATTCTGGCGGCGCTGTTGTTGCCGGCGCTGGGTCGCGCCAAGTCGTCCGCCAAGCGCATCGCATGCGTCAGCAACACACGCCAAATCAGCGTGGCGATCCACCTGTATGCCGACGATCACGGCGATGTCATCAGCTATTTCACCAACGACATTTATTACGCCTACAAGGATGTCGTTCTGCCTTATCTCGCCACAGGAAACACCTCGTCTAATCTGGCCGTGTTTGCCTGTCCGGCGGACGAATCCTTTTATCAAATTGCGCTGTCGCATTTTTCCAGTTACGGGTTCAACGGTATTGACCGCGCCACCAATGATTTTGGCATGGCGCAAAAGCCGTTCGCTTCGGTGCGCGAACCCTCGCGGACGGCGCTGGCCGGGGAAATCACCGGCGGCATTGCCACCAGCAATCACGACCGCCGGCAAGGCCGGCAATACCCCGACGCGCCCAACGTGGCCGGCTTTGTGGATGGCCATGTGAGCTACATCAAAATCTACTGAAATGGGGCCACCGGCCAGGCCGGGTTCCCGTTCTACTACGAGCCGCCGGCGGGATACCAATACAAATGGACGGGCAATTAACCGCCGCGCCCGACATTTTAATAAATTGCGAACTGCGGTGGTGGACCGTAATGTGCGGCTGGCTCGGTGGTGAGGCGACTTCGCGTAGGACTCAACTTTCCTGCCTATCCCTCGTTTTTACCATCGAGCCATCTTGCGGCAAGAAATCGCTGCGTCCGCACAATGGTCCTTCCGGGTGAGAATTTTCCGACCGCATTTATTTTTCAGCTTGGACAGCCTTTGTCCAACTCGCCCGGTGATGCTGGCCGCATGAAATTGATAAATTCGTTATGGCTTGGTCAAACGACCGGCGAAACCCTCGCCACCTTCGGGGCCGCCCGTCTTGTAAAAAAACTGGATGGCAAAATCGAACTCATCGGCGGCACGGCGGACGACCACGCCGCCGCCCGCGAATGGTGTTCGCTGTTCGCGCCCGAAGTGGTTTTCACGTCCGCGCCACCACAAATATTGCGGCCTGCAATTTTGTTTGCCAGTGCCACGATTTGAAATAGGATGCACAGACATTTCACCGGCGGTTTGGGATTATGGCTACCGAAGCGGACACATGCAGGAAGTTTGTCGTGCCGAAGCTCCAAGCTGCGGGCTGGGACTCCGACCCGCACTCCATTGCTGAACAGCGCAGCTTCACCGATGGCCGGATCGTCGTGCGCGGCAGCAAAGCCGAACGGAAAAAGAAAAAACGCGCGGATTATCTGCTCCGTTACACTCGTGATTTTCCCATCGCCGTCACCGAGGCCAAAGCCGGATACAAAAAAGCCGCCGATGGTTTGCAGCAGGTGAAGGAGTATGCGGTGATTCTCGACCTGAAATTTGCCTACGCCACCAACGGCAAGGAAATAATCGAATTCGACTTTCTCACCGGCATTGAGCGGGTCGTTGAAACCTTTCCCACGCCGGCGGAATTGTGGGCGCGGCTGATGGCGGCTCAAAAGCTGGCCACCGACACCGTCGAACGCCTGCTGACGCCATTCAATCTTTCCAACGGCAAGATTCCGCACTACTACCAGCGCATTGCGATTGACCGCGCCGTGCGCGCCATTCTCACCGGTAAAAAGCGCGTCCTGCTGACAATGGCCACCGGCACCGGCAAGACCGTCGTGGCGTTTCAAATCTGCTGGAAACTCTGGTCGTCAAAGTGGAACGCCAAAGGCGATCCGACCCGCAAGCCGCGCATCCTGTATCTGGCCGACCGCAATTTCCTGGTGGACGATCCCAAGGACAAAACTTTCGCGGCCTTCGGCGATGCCCGGCACAAGATCGAAGGCGGGCTGGTGGTTCACAGCCGCGAACTTTATTTTGCGACATATCAATCCATTGCCAAGGACGAACGGCGGCCCGGTCTCTACAAGAAATTTGCGCCAGATTTCTTTGACCTCATCATCGTGGACGAGTGTCATCGCGGCAGTGTCAAGGAAGATTCTAACTGGCGTGACATCCTAGAATATTTTTCTCCGGCGTATCAGCTCGGCATGACGGCGACGCCGTTGCGCGACGACAACCGCGACACCTATCTTTATTTTGGCAATCCAATTTACACCTACAGCCTCAAGCAGGGCATTGACGACGGATTTCTCGCGCCCTATCGCGTGCATCGCATCGTCACGCAATGGGATGCCGCCGGCTGGCGTCCAAGCAAGGATGACCTCGACCGCTACGGTCGCGAGATACCTGACGAGGTTTACACCACTGCCGATTTCGAGCGTCGCGTCGCCTTGCGCGCTCGCACACAAGCTGTCGCTCGGCACCTGACTGATTTCCTGAAAAAGACCGACCGATTCGCCAAGACGATTGTTTTTTGCGTGGATCAGGAACATGCGTCCGAGATGCGCACGGCGCTCAACAACTTGAACGCCGACCTGGTTGGCCACCCTCGCCCATCGGATACAAGAGGGGCTGGGGGTGAGGGCTACCCCGATTATGTCTGCCGCGTCACCGCCGCCGAAGGCGACATCGGGCGCGGTCACATGCAGCGGTTTCAGGACGTGGAAACGCGCGCGCCGGTCATCCTCACCACCTCGCAACTGCTCACCACTGGCCTCGACGCGCCCACCTGCCGCAACGTCGTGCTGGTGCGCCTCGTCAACTCGATGGTCGAGTTCAAGCAGATCATCGGGCGCGGCACGCGCGTGCGCGACGACTACGGCAAGCTCTGGTTCAACATCCTCGACTACACCGGCACGGCCACGCGCAATTTTGCCGACCCGACCTTCGACGGCGATCCCGCCTTCGCCACGCAGGAGGAAATTGACGAATACGGGCAAACCAAACACACCGAGATTTTAACCGCAGAGAACGCAGAGGACGCAGAGAAAGCAACTTCCGAACTTCACGATGAAACGACGCCATACAACTCCCTCTCCGCCTCGATCGGGGAGAGTAGCTCTGCTGGGTATTGCACAACGGACAATTCAAGTGAAATACCCCGCGAATCGAGGAAATCAGAGACGGTCTAAAGTGTTGAAATTGAACATCAAGACGGCGGGTGATTGGCTCAAGGTCAAGCGGATTGAGAAAAACCTCATGCACTACCATGTGGCGGGAAAAATGGGCATTGCAACATCCTTGATTTGTTCATGGGAAAGCGGCACCCGACAGCCTGACAGAGAGCAGTTGAAGGTTTTGGCATCCGTGTTGGAATTCGAGACCAAAGATTTTGAGGCGCGTGTCAATGGCACAGCGAAAGCGGGCGGATAACAAGCCGAGGATTCAATGCTGTCCTCAAACCCCCTTTTCACCGCGAGCGGGAAAAAGAGCCAGCCGCGCGCCGGATTGGAATTGAGACCCGATTTTGTTTAACGGCAGATTTTTGGGGAACAGGTCATCAAGGCGAATTCCAAGCACACGAGCCAGATAAAGCATCTCGCAATCCGGCACGCGGCGTCGCTGCGATTCCAGGCTGGCAAGCGAATCCCGGCTGATGTTCCAGCCACGCAACTGAATTTTTGCCGCCAAAAATTCCTGCGACCAGCCCTTTTTCATGCGCCATTTTCGCACCTGCTGGCCAATCAAATTCTTTGGGATGTCCGTCACGGACAGCGACGGTAACGCGGGCGCGCAGAAAATATGTGTTCACACAAACACAAAGGCTTGAAAAATTTCACACTTTTCTTCTTGCCGTCCAAGGGCCGCTTATCTAACAATCTTCATGTCGGATAATAAAGCAGTCACGCTAATCAGAAGCATGAATCCTTGCCAAAGGGAAACTTTGGTTGAGCGATTTTCTTTTGACTCGCCTCCCGCTGGCCGAATTCATTTCATTTTCCAACCCCTGTGTGTTCGTCCGAACAATTCCTGATTTTAGCCGAATAAAAAGCAAAAGATTTTATGAAAACCCCTCCCCAAAAATCACTGGTTATTATTGCCGCCATTTTTGGCGCGGCAGGCATCGCTGGATTGATGCTGGCGCACGCGCAAGAAGCCAGCCCATCCGGCGTGCCGACTCGAAGAATCAATCCGCTTGCCATCAGCCCGGAACTGGCGGCGGAACTGCAAGCGGTGGAGCAACTGCCGACCGTAGTGCCAAGCACCTTGCCTTACGGTGGACGAGCCGGAACGTATTATTCCGCCCAATGCCCCTACTGGCCACCGCTCCCCGGAAATATTTTTAGCCTGCCGGTGTGGAACCTGGGAGATGGGAACTATCTGATAAACGATTTAAGCATAGATTATGATGCTTACGACACCGCTACGACGACAACGGCGACGAGCCTTATGGCCAAGCCAACGGGCGACGGTTTTTCTCCGAATGATCTGACACAACAAAGCGGGATACCATTTTTGACCATAGCCCCGACCACGACAAATGGGGTTTATTTGGTCACTGTTTTGAACGATACCGGCCCAGCGAACTATGAACTATGGTGGACGCCGGTTCTGGCAGATTCAAATTATCCGTGGCAGCAACTTGTTGTCGGAACCAGCGGCCAGACGAATTTTTTTGTCAACATTACATACCCAACGGGATTCTATCGGGCACTTTGGGATACCAACGGCATTCCACAGCCGAGCCTTAGCATTACAATTGACAGCCCATTGAATGGAACTGTTTTCCATTGACCGCAATTCAGACAAAGAACTTCTGTTATGAAATTAAAACGTATTCTGTCCTTTTTTGTTCTCATTTTGAGTATTTGTGGTGTCCGCGCCCAGCTTTCAACGCTTTCCCTTTCAGCCGGACAAAGGCACGCGATGGCGTTGCGTTCTGACGGCAGCGTTTGGGCTTGGGGCACCAACCAGTTCGGCGAACTTGGCCTTGGAACCAACAAGGTAATTTTGTCGCCAGCGAGGGTCGCAAATCTCACGAATGTCATTTCAATAGCTTCCGGCGCGTTGCATTCGCTGGCAGTCCAAGGCAACGGCACGGCATGGGCTTGGGGCTTGAATAATGATGGCCGATTGGGAAACGGGACGTTCCTTAGTTCAAGCAATCCGGTTCCGGTTTCCCAGATCACCAATGCCATCATGGTCGCAGCCGGAGGAAGCCATTCTTTGGCAGCACTCGCTGATGGACGTGTCATGGCATGGGGAGCGAATGTGGCCGGCCAGCTTGGAACCGGCAACACCCTTTCAACCAATCAGCCCGTGCCAGCGGGAAATTTTACAAATGTCATTATCGTGGCTGCCGGCACGAATTTTTCCCTTGCATTGACGGCCAATGGCAGTGTCTGGAGTTGGGGAACAAACAACCAAGGCCAGTTAGGCTTGGGCAACACCAACTCGCAACTTTCGCCCCTTCAGATAACGACTTTAAGCAACATTGTTCAAATCACTGCGGGCAGATCCCATTGTCTTGCTATGGATTCCAACGGCGTGGTCTATGTGTGGGGCCGAAACACGGAAGGCCAGATTGGCGACGGAACCGCTGGCACCGCCACCGCACCAAAAATTGTGCCAAGCTTAGGCGCGACCACGAATCTCGGAGCCGTCAAATGGATCACCGCCGGCTATAACAGTTCTGCTGCCATCCTGAAAACCGGGCGCTTGTTCTATTGGGGATGGTCTGGAAATGGCTCTTCCTATTTTACCAATCAAACCCCGCAGGAATTGAACGCCAACAGTGGGATTTCATTTCAAAATGCAACTTACGGAGACAGCTATTTGTTGACCACGCCATCAGATGGTTCAACGTGGGCATGGGGTTTCAACCAGTATGGGCAATGGGGCGTCGGCAACATTTACGCTACGAATGACGTGTGGTCCTATGATTTCAACAACGCACGGTTCAGTTTCGGTCCCACACCATATCCAGTCGTGACTCGCTTTACGCGCGGGGATCGGAATGATCTTAATACCCTGCCAATGCTGCCTTACAACACTTTCGTTCTGCCATTGGACATCGAAACAGGCGTGCGCTTGGACAATCAGGGGAATGATCTCTACTGCTATGGCACCAGTGCTCCCTGGTTCTTAAAGGTTCAAAAAAACCAACGGCAACATGCGTGGCAGACCATCGGTTCGACAACAAACCTGTCCCGGTTCACTGTGGATAACCCGATTGTCGCATTTGGCAATGATGCCGGCGGAAGTCCGTTGTATGTGAATCAGCCATATCGCTTTGGCCTTTTTGGCGGTGCCTATGACGAAAATACAGGCCAAACCAACATGGTGCGCATTTTGGTTTACGACCGCAACGCGCTGGCTTCAGGATCAACGAACATCGCTCCAATCAACGTAATAAAAATAGCTTTGCCGCGTCGCGATATTGCTGCCGACAACACCGCGTGGTCAAATTATGTTACGAACGGGAACCGCGTGATTGTTGCGACCAATGATCTGATTACTTCTGTGGAATTCAACTTTGGCGCCGATGTCTTTAGCAGTTGGGGCGTTGGCCAGGTATATGGGACACCAAGCAACGTGACAATAGAAGGCTACCGTCTGACCCATATTGCCACTTCTACAAATTACTGTTACATCGTCGAGGCGCTCGGTTCCTGCGAAGTCGCCGCCAATGTGTTCGCACCGATGGGGGTGACGAACAATACCGGTTGGGCATATTTGCCGCTCTATGCAATGGGTTTCGACACCTATCCAGAATGGCGCGCCCATTTCATTGATAATCCGGCCTATGAAGGCACGCCAATACCACCCACATACGCTGGCAGAACGGCGGCGGAATTGAATGGCATGATGGCAAACATCACCAACAGCGTTTGGCTGACAAATAATCCCGCATACACAGCCTTGGACACCTCGCCAGAACTTCGCCGCAGCCCTACTCTCGATCAATTTGTCAAGGACATGCGTGGTGATCCGCTTGCGCTCGCAAATTATGTGATCAACAAAATCGGGCTTACTGACCCTGAATCGTTTCGTGAATCGGCCAACCAGGTTAACAAATCCATTGAAGTCGGCGGAGTTAATCGCTCGGCTCTTGGCACGTTTTTGGAAGGGCAGGGTTCACCAACAGAACAATGCGCTTTGCTGATTTATCTGCTCCGTAGCGCCGGTTATCCGGCCACCTATGTTTGGCCCACGAATTCTAATTTGCAGCTTCTGGACACGACCGTCAGCCGGCTGTGGCAAATCAATGTGCGCGGCATTCTGTCAAATGCGGGATTGCCTGCGGTGACGAACTGTCTGATTACCGTGAATTACCCCTGGGTGGTTGCCAATATCGGCACCAATTCGGTCCAGATTTTTCCCTGGCTTAAAAACACCGAAGTCCGCAAAGGGCTGAACATCTACGATTATATGCCGACTAATTACCCGACCGCCTATGCGTGGGTAAAAGATTATGCGATGGCCAACCCGGCACTCACCGCCCTGGCCTCCACGAGTGATGGCATCGGCAAGTGCTGGCAGAATTATCTGACCTCGATCATCAATACAAACACGAAGCAGCAAAATCTTTCTTTGGAAGATTTCGGCGTCTGGTCCGTAAACCGCCCATACACCTACTCTACCTGGAGCCAACTGCCGATGCCGGATGCTTTGAACGACCAGTCGAGCGTGGCCGTGTTGCAAACATTATCCGACAGTGCCATCACCTACCCGTTTTTGACGAACATGTTTGACATGATCCAGATTGAGGTTTTCAAGAGCAACACGAACACCGCAAACCGCATCATTAACACCGGGAAGTGGCGGGCTTGCGATTTGCACAACCGCAAGCTGTTGCTCTACACGAATGCAGTCAACAGTGTAAGCCTTTGGATGTCGGCCTACGCTCCGGGAATAACCAATACGGGAGGAACCTTCACCAACTACGCCGTCGGAACGAATGCAGTTTGTGTTCAGATTGCCAAGGCAACCATAACGAGCACCGTGTCGAATTTGCCGGTGCGCATCACTTATACCAAGCGGGTGGGATTGGAGTCAGATCCGGCAGTATGGCTCAAAGCGATGCCCTACCTTGGCGATTCAAGGGCGCCCATCAACTGCTCGGTCAGTGATATGTCCTCGATAATGCCGGGTGTCGGCAGCGTCTCGCCTGCGATGTTGCAAGCGTATGCGCGGGACTATTGGAATTTGCAACAGAAACGCGCCACAAATTCCAGCTTCGTTCCGGCAGTTACCGACGAGGCTGGTGACGCGGTGATGATCATGAACCTGTCCTTCTTTGAAAAGCTGTGGAACGACAACCAGCTCAATCAAAACTTACATAGCGTCCGCTGTTTGTCGTGGAATTCATACGGGATTGCCTCCTTCACGCATTTGGCAAATTCGCAAATGCAGGTCAAACTGAACATGACTTGGATGCCAACGTTTCTCATCGGCAACGCGATGGCAACGCAAGGATCGGCTGATGCCGGCCTCCCATCGCTCAATAATTATTTTACGATGAGTCAGGCGCTCAGTTCATCGGCAGAATACACAGTTCTCGGCACGGTTTGGGGGGATCAATATGCGGTTTCAGCCATCCGGTTGCTCCAAATGTCCGCCGAAAGCTGGCGTTCCAATGGAACGGCGCAGCCGTTGGAATTGAACATCGAAAATTATGCGACGTTGGGCAATAAGAGTTATTCAGGTTACGGCGCAGGAACGTTGAAAAGCCAAATTCCTGCGATGTGGAATGTGGTTACAAACGTGTTTGCCACGGAAGAGGATTCAAACTTCATCCGCATTTTAATTACTCCGGGACAATTGACCAACAGCACTGGATTGTTCAAAGGCATGTCCATGTTGCGAATCGGACAAACACAGTTCGGCGATTATATTAGCGACAATCAAACAGTTCTCAACGGCGGTTTCGGCGACTTGTTCGCGTTTTTCGGTTCTGGAGAATTCACACCATCGTATGATTTGACTTACAATCTTCAATATAGCCCGCCGGACAGTTCCGGCGGGCTTCAATATATCACTTCGGGCGGAACTTATACCTTTATCTATAATAATTTCACGGTTCCGCAGCCTCAATTCGATTTTTCACAATACGACTTGCTGAATTTGACTGCGCCGGCCGGCACGGTGGCGCAAACGGCTTTTACTCCACAGCAAAACACTCAAGGATCAATCATCGCTTTGTCGTTGAATCTTTCGTCCGGTTCCACCGCAAATGCCATCAAATCCGAAGCGGATGTCGGATGGTTTGGCAATTCGTGGGCGGGGATCAAGCAGGCCGGGACCATCGCAGCCGACCCGGTGCAGGTTGTGTCTGGCGATTTCTATGCCGACAGTGTTGACTTGGCGCTGGCGGGGCCGATGCCTTTGCAGCTTCGCCGAAATTATCAAAGCCGGAATCTGGCCAATGACCAGTTTGGTGCCGGCTGGAAGATGAGCATCATGCCGTGGCTGGTTGTCACCACGAATACATCGGGAAATGGAATTATCTACGCGTCGGAGATGGATGGTGCTGTCGTTGCCTACCGCTCGCAATCGAATAGCGTTTGGTCAGTCACGTCCGCCGACAATCCTGATATGGCAAATTTCACCCCCAACGGCATCGGCGGCACGGCCAACTTGTTTGATAACTCTATCCAGCAAAACGCGACAAACAGCCAAATCTATACCCTCTTTGGCTCTGATGGGAGCCAGCGGGTATATCAAGTCATGACCAATTTTGCGATTGTGAACGGCACCAACCAGCTAAACCGCATTCGCCCCTACCTGACCCTTTGGCAAGACCATGCCGGAAACTATTACCAGTTCATCTATGGCACCAATGCAACCAGCGATGACTTCGGCCAGCTATACCGGGTTCAAGGCGCGAACGGAACATCTTTGACGTTCAAATATGATTTTTACGGACGGATCACACTGGCCGTCACGGATGACAGCCGCATGGTGAATTATCAATACGACAATTACGGGGACTTGGTGGGCGTGACGCTCCCGGACAACACCGGTTGGGCATACGGTTACCAGCATTATTCGTTTACTACCAACAGCCACTCCTATACGGATTCATACCACCTGTTAACAACCGAAACCAAGCCGGACGGGCGGCAACTGGTCAATACCTATGACAACTTGCGCCGGGTGACCATGCAGCAAGCCACGGTCGGCCTTAACCGCGAGCTGATTACCAATGCCTGGTTCTTTTACACCAATAATTGCACTGGCTTGACCAACAGCCTCATCAGTGGCGTGACATGCGTGCAAGACGCTTTCCACAATCCGTATTATTACTACTACACGAACAATCTTATCACTCAGGCCATCCAGCCGCTTGGGCGGACGAACATTCAAAACTGGTATGTAATCAGCGAGACGAACAAACCCGGCTACTATGAGAACAGCCTTGAATATGCGGTCGATGCTCGCGGCTTGACCAATTGGTTCCAATATGACTCGAATGGCAACATCACCAACCAGATAACTTCCGGTGATTTGACGGGAAATGGGATTGGTGGCGATAGCGCCACCAATTCCTTTACCTACACGACAAACAATTGTATTGCCAAGGCCACCGACGCCAGCGGCAACCAGTCAACATTCAACTACGATTCAACGGATACTTTCCGCCTTGTCGCTTTGCAGTTATCAAACGGCGGCGTTGGCATCGCCACCAACCGCTGGTTTTACACGAATGTCACCTCAATCGTGGATATGGGCGGATGGTTTCAGACAAACAGTTCCTTCGGTTTGTGTGCCCTAGAAATCAAGGCCGACGTCGCGACCAACGCATGGACATACAACGGACGCGGTTTCCCCACCCAGCTAACGCGATATGCGGTCACGGCGGACGTTCCGGGAAATACCGATCCAGCGGTGACAACATACCTTGCTTTTACGCCTCGCGGCGATCTGGTTTCGGCGACGGATGCCGCCGGTCGGCAGGTAACAATGAGCCACGACGCTATGGGAAGGCTTCAATGGCGTGATGTCTTTGATGAAAACAACAATTCCCTCTCTCGCGAGACATTCTACTACAACAAGAACGGAGAACTGGAATGGTATGACGGCCCTAGGTCAAATCCTGACGATTATGTTTTGTTCAATTACGACGGTGCCGGGCGAAAAGTTCAAGAAAGCCATTGGCTCAGTTGCGCTAAGCCTAACGGTTCGGGCATCCAGGCTGCGAGCGGTGCCAATCAGTATTCCACGACGTTTAGCTCATATGACTACTTCGGAAACCAAACGTCCATCACCGACCAGCGCGGCGCATTTACGACCAATAGTTGGGATGCCTTGGGAAGATTGACGCAGCGCATGTCTTTCGACACCGATGGCGCAACGCTTCTGGCAACCGAAGGCTTTGGCTATGAGGCGGGCGGACTGGTTCAATATTACACCAACGCTTTGGGCGGCATTACTACGACCCTATACAATAGCACTGGCCAGCCGCGCGCTCGTCAAAACGCCGATGGCTCTACGAATGGCTGGACGTATAATCTTGACGGAAGGCTCCACCGTGAAATTCAGGGCAACGGCGCGTATTGGGAAACGACTTACAATGACGCGGCCCTGACAGCAACGCGAATTTTCTACTCCGCAACGGGCAATCCACTGGCGACTAATTCCATCGTGCTGGACCGCCGGGGAAACGCCTCGCTGTGGACCGACGCGGGACGAAATACCTTTACGAATTACTTTGATGGCCTTGGCCGCCTAAAGGCTGCTTTAGGGCCTCAACTCATCACTATAACCGGCGGCACCAACAATCCAGGCGGCATCGGCAATGGTTATACGACCAACGTCCTTCAGCAGATCATCACTTATCTCTATGATTCGAGCGGGAAAATCCTGACAGTTTCAAATGCACTGGGCGAGGCGACCACAACGACATTTGATGCAATTGGGCGGACACTGGCCACGCAAACCTACGGGACTGGCGGCGGAACACCGGTGCGGACATCAACCATCGCCTACGCGGCAGATAATAATAGCTTCACAGCCACCACCGGTTCGGGGGCCAGTGCCATCAGCACCACCACCTATACGGACACCTACGGGCGTCCGCTGCTTTCGGTCGGATCGCCTGCGGCCAATTCAAGCAACTTTATCCTCCGAAATTATGATTCAGTCGGAAATCTGGCCTCCGAAACCCAAGCCTCGATAGTTAATAATGCCCTAATTACATGGCAAACAACGTCCATGACCTATGATGGACTTAACCGCGTTCAAACGCTGACTGAACGCGACAATGCCGTGACCACGTTCAGCTACGATCCTGCTGGCGACCTGACCAACCGTTTCATGCCAGGGGCGAATCTTACTTGGGCTGCTACCTACAACAGTGCCGGCCAAATTCTGACGGAGAAAGACAACAACGGTGGTTTGGTCACTCGAAGCACCACCTATACTTATTACGCCGCAGGCAGCCCGTTTGCCGGTTTGCCGACTACCGTTACTGACGGGGCTGGCGTAGCGCGCACCGGAACGTATGATGATTGGCTCCGCGTTACCAATGTCACCACCACCGGTTCGTTGTCAGAGCAACAGATGACAATGGGCTGGAAGTATGACCCGCGTGGTTTTATAACCGATCTTTCCCAATCGTTCGCCAGCACTAACACCGGGGCATCAACCGAGGTTCAGCGCAGCTTTGATGTTTACGGGCAACTCGCCAGCGAGTCCGTTTATTTGGGCGGTAACGGTTTGAGCGGATTCAGCCAAACTTGGAACGCGGCCGGGAGGCGCACGCAGCTTGCTGGAAGCACCTTGAGCGCAAACTTTGCTTATCGGGCAGACGGCCTGATGACCACCGGAGGCGGTTCAACCTTCGGTTATGCCAACAACGGCCTGCTGACTGGACGCACGAATTCGTTCCGGGCATTCACGATCAGCCAACGGGACGGCGTAGGCCATCCATTGCTCGCCACGACCACGGTTGGATTCAGCACTGCGCTGGCGGAATCATGGAACTGGCTCGGCGATGGTTCGCCCGCTGTGTATATTGCCCAGCGCAGCGACTTTACTGATACCCGCAATTTTGCTTACGGTTCTTTGAACCGGCGGTTGGCGCAGGAAACTTTCAACGTCGGAAGCGGCCAGATTGTCACCAACGCCTATACATTCGACAATGGCGCAAGCGGCGGCATGGGCATTCTCACCACTGCAACAGAATCATCCAGCACGACCAATTCATGGGGCGGTGGGCTGGACGTTTTCTCTCGTGTAGTGAATGGCACCAACACCGTGGCCCACCGTCCTGCGTATGGAAGCATCAACGGGCCGGCCAATGTGACCGCCACCCTCGACGGACACCCCATCGCGGTCACGCTGATTGGCACCAATGGTGGCCAATGGCGTGCAACGCTTGATCTAACAGCCGGAACCCATCAGTTAACCGCATCAGCGAGTCCGCCGGGAAGTTTGTTTGTCACGAATGCCACCGCGACTTTCACCAACAGTGCGGCGGATACCTCGACAAACACCTTCAATGGCAACGGGCAGATTACCCAGCGAATTTGGTTCGGTGCCGACGGCCAGACTAATCGCATCCAGACACTGACGTGGGATGCTTTCAACCGCTTGGTAAAGGTCAGCGAGCGCGACAATCAGAACAGCGGTTACAACTGGCAGGCGGATTTTGATCCGCTTGGCCGACGAATCCGCACGACCACGGTAAATGTCACCAACAATGTTGTGATGAATTCGCAGCCCACGGCGATTGTCCATTTCTATGACCCCCAGGTGGAATTCCTGGAAATAGGCGTCAACGTGAATGGCGGGTTGACGACCTGGAAAAATTATGGTCCCGACCTCGATGGCGTTTACGGGAGCCAGCAAGGTTTGGGGGGTCTGGAATCGTTGACCACGGGGTTATCCTCAGTTGGGTTGCTTCAAGATGGTTTCGGGAATGTTTTGGGTTCAGTGACCAACATGGCGGTCACTTGGAATGCTGCGCGAGTAAATGGTTACGGCCCGGTGGCGGGTTATCCGGCCTTGTCATTGGAATCAGCGCCACTGACGGCGGAGCATTTGGCCTGGCGCGGCAAATGGCGTGACATGACCGGCCTCTATTATTGGGGGGCGCGTCCGTATGATTCTGAACGGCGGGCGTTCCTTTCCACCGATCCATACGGTCACGCTGCGGATGATTCGCTTTACGCTGCGTTTTACGGGAGTCCGACCGTGTATTGGGACCCGGATGGAAGATTCGGCAAACAATATGCGAATTTTCAATACAATGGCGGAATCGCCGGATACGGTCTGCGAAGCTTGGCTGAAGCTTTCAATTACGTTGGTTCTTCCACTCGCAGTGCCTATGTCAATTGGGGGGCATTCAACGATGCCAGTTTTCTGAACATGGCCGCCAGTGCGGTTACTCCATCAAGCTATGTCAGCGGGTTTAACAGCCTCCAAAATAGAGCCGAAAATACGATGGTCGGGGAATACCTGAATGGCTCCGGGAACACATGGACAGCAGCACAGGGTTTGTCAAGCGTCGTTGGCGATGTGGTGGGGTATAATGGTGTAATGACAGGCGGTTTCGGGGTGGATCGTCAGTCAACAACACTTTTGAGCACATCTGACCGGTGGAGTCAGGGTTTGATGGGTGGTTCACAACTGATATTGACAGGCGTTGGATTAAAGACGACCTATAATCCGAACGCGACTTTTTTGTCGCCATCGGTGTCTGTGCCTCCTGTTATAGGCCAGGGAGAAACCCCACTGTGGCAGGTTGGGCGACACGGCGACATGCCAAGTCCTAGGCCCAGCGGATATGAATCACATCACGGTGTAAATAGTGTATGGTCGGAAGCGAATGTGCCCGGATATGAAGCGGCAGATGCTCCCGCAGTTTTAATGAGAAATGATCCATTTCATAACGCGACTCGTGGCGTATTCAACCGCTTCCGCAGTGAAATTGCCGCTCGCCAAGGCGTAAGTCCTCGTAGCATTGATTGGTCACAAGTGTCCCCTGGAACGGCTTGGAGACTTGCAGAAGATCAATTTCAAGCTGCCCAAACACCGTTGGATGTGCAAGAAGAGTTTTTCCGTGAATTTAACCAATATCTTGAATCTTTAAGGCAATAATCATTATGCAAAAGCTTGACCCAAACAAAATTCCATCTGCTTTGATTCACTTGCTGCCAATGGCCGCAAAATGGGGTCTTGGCGATGACTATGAACGTGAGATGGCCATAAACAATGCCCAGCCAGAAGAACTCGAGTCGCTTGTCCACAGCATAGATGGAATAAGTGACAATGATTTATTTGGGTGGCTTTCTGGCCCTGAGTCTTACAATTTGAAGCCGTCAGCGGAATATGTGGCACTTACTGCATTAACAATGGCGATTGATTCAGCAAAACTAAAACTGCAAAAATTGCATGGCCAATGACATCAATCCGGGTTAAGCCCAAAGTCAAAATGAACAGACAGACTTTCAATATTTCACTCTTCATCGCAACCATTGTGATAATGCTTTTAGGTTGTGCCACCAGTCACGACGCACAACAAACCGCGCCAAAAAACACCGTTCAAAGCACCACCGGCCCGACTGTGAGAGGCTATATTGATGTTGGTGCTGGAAAAAGTTTCCATTGAGAGAAAGGAGAACTTAAGCAAACAGATTATGAGTCAATCAAAAAATATTGCCGGCGAGCGGCTCAACACCCATAATGCCACAATGAAGACCAAAATCGGCGTGGCAGTGGTTGCCCTGGCTATCATGTTTATTGCGAACGCTTCGGTATCCGTCGCGTGGGCGGACCCACAGCTACCGCTGATCCCATTAACGCTTACTATCGGTGATGGTCAATTGCCGACTGACTTCTCCGATTCATCTGATGTCAATCAACTTGTTCCATCGGCTGCTGTGTCTTTTTCGCCGTCTCCTGTCCCTGAACCTGCCACCATAGGCTTCTTGACGGTAGGAACTGTGCTTTTGGCGGTCGCTAAAAAACGCATACCAAAGCTTCGCTAGATTTTCCCGCTTTCCCTCATCCGAATCACCACTGCCAGCGCCACTGCATCAAAAATGTCCATGCGGGCATATTCGCTTGTCCAATCTCTGCGTTTCGGCGGCACCCGCGAGGCCAGTTCATCGGAAAACTGCTTGACAATGCGTTCAGCCATGTCGTGCTTTGTCCCCTTCGGATTATTAAGCAACATGGTTCGCAATTCTGTATTCGAGAACTTTTCCACCTTGAGCTTGTGCTTCTTTGCCAGTGCAATGACCTTGCGATGCAGTTCCTTGATGCGCGACGCTCGATAGGTGCCTTTGGCATTCACATCATGCAATACCAATACATCGGGCTGGTAGCGGCCAATCAACTTGTCAATGTTGGTCAAGGAATTGGTATTCTTGTCGGTGAGAAATACTTTGTTGCGATATTCAACAAGCGCGTTGTCTTCCATGACTGCGTAGCCAAACCCATTGGCCGAAAGCGAAACGGCAAAAACACGAAAATATTTGTTGTGGTTTTTCTTCATTTAATTAAACGGTTACTTTAGATGCAATGTTGATAAGCGACTCATGGCGTTTAGAAGAAAGTCCCCTTTTGCGATAGGTGAGAAGTTTGGCACGCTTTGCCACATCCTGTTCCATCTCTTCAAACAAGCCGGCAAACAGTTCACGAACCGGCTTGCCATAGATAGCCTCATAGGCGAGGGCGGCGCGCAGACCCGGTTCTCGGTCAAAACTTTCATCGCGGGACACCTTGCTTCCTTTGTTCTCACCAGTCCCACCCAACATGAAAGCCACTTCCTCCTGTGAAAGTGCCAGTCGTTTTCGATTGGTGCGTAAGTAGTTTGAAAGCGAAGCCATAAAATTAAAACTCCGTGTGAGTTCGGAGAAAACGATACGCCACAGCAGACAAATCAGGCAGACCCTAGAACTTGCCAGATTGGCAAGTTTTTATGAAAAACACCGGCCCGACATGGCGCGGTATTGGTGTAGTATTACAGCATACAATTTACTTTCAGTCAATACGACGGCAAAAATGGCAGCGATGACACTTGCCAATCTGGCAAGTTCTAACGTCTCTACCCATCGTCCATATCTAGGTAAGGTGGCCACATGAAAACACAACCACAGCAACTAAGCCGCGAAGCTATTGAGGACTTCAAAGCCATTTATCAAGAGGAATTCGGCGAAGTATTATCAGACGACGAAGTGCAGGAAATCGCAATGCGCCTGCTTCGTTTCTTCGGGATTTTGACCAAGGGAGATTCCGGTTCCGTTGACGCTTCCAATCTGCCGAGGTAGCATGGCATTGTATTCTTCAATCGTTCCCCATTTTTCGTGGATAATCACAAATCTCAATGCCTGGATATTTCATCTATTGTCGCAAATCATCCGAAGCCGAAGACCGGCAGGTTCTTTCTATTGAATCGCAGACCCGCGAGCTGCAAGAGATCGCGGCCAAGCTCAATCTGCCTGTGGCTGAAATATTGACCGAATCCAAATCTGCAAAAGACCCAGGGCGTCCAGTGTTCAATTCCATGATGCAACGGCTCAACCGAGGTGAAGCCGCCGGCATCATTTGCTGGAAATTGGATCGTCTCGCCCGCAACCCGGTGGACGGCGGTTCCATCATCTGGGCCATCAAGCAGCATGGCATCAAAGTCATGACCCCGGCCCAAAGCTATGCCCGCGAGGATGACAACATAATCCTCATGTATATCGAATTTGGCATGGCCCAAAAATATGTTGATGACTTGAGCAAGAACGTGAAGCGCGGTTTGAAAACCAAGATTGAAAACGGCTGGTATTCTGGCATTGCCCCCGCAGGGTATCTAAACCATACCGACAAAATCACGGGCCAAAACACCCTCATTTCAGACCCGGAACGATTCCCCATCGTCCGACGCATGTGGGATTTGATGTTGACCGGCCTCTACTCTCCGCCGAAGATTTTGGAGTTGGCAAATACGGAATGGGGATTCCGCACTCGAACCACCCGAAAACAAGGCAACCGTCCGCTGACGAGAAGTGCCATCTACAAAATTTTTAACAAGCCGTTCTACTATGGCTGGTTTGAATACCCCACAGGCAGCGGCCAGTGGTATAAGGGCAAGCACGAGCCGATGATCACCCAAACAGAATATGACCGGGTGCAAAGGCTGCTTGGCAGAAAATGCAATACCCGCCCCATATCAAATTTTGAATTTGCGTTCACCGGACTCATCCGCTGTGGCGAGTGCAAACGGGCGGTGACTGCCGAAGAAAAGCATCAAGTCATCTGTGGCCACTGCCGTTTCAAGTTTGCCTACCGAAGTTGCAAGGTGTGTCCGCGCTGCGATACACCGATTGAAAAAATGGAGAACCCGAAGTTTCTTCATTATACCTATTACCATTGCTCTAAAAGCGGGAGACCACTGTGCTCGCAGAAATACATCAGCGGGCTGGAAATGGAAAAGCAGATCAGTGAACATCTGGCCCGCATCAGTATTTCCAAGGAATTCAAAGATTGGGCGATCAAATACCTGCATGAATTGCACGAAAAAGAGCGGGAGTTGAGAAATGACATCATTCAAGCGCAACAGAAAGCGTATCAGGAATGCCTAGGGCAGATTGATGGCTTGGTGAATCTCAAAACCTCATCTGGTAACAAGGACGGTAGTCTGCTGTCCGACATGGAATACGCGCAACGACGCGGCCGGCTGATGAAAGAAAAGGCGGCGCTGGAAGAGTTGCTTAACAATGCCGGGCACCGCGTGGAACAACAGTTGAAACTTTCCGAACAGACCTTTGAGTTCGCTTGCACCGCCCAGGAACGCTTCGCCAAAGGCGACCCGAAAACCAAAAAGGAGATATTGACCACAATTGGATCGAACCTAATCCTGATGGACAAAAAACTGTTGATTGAAGCCAGAAAAATGTATTTCCACTTGGAAAAAGCGTTGTCTCCTGCAAACCCAGTTATTTCGCCCATCGAACCAGTAATTATCAAGGTGCCACTAGGACGAAATGTGCCCTCGCTGTTCATGCGTCCCTTACTGCGGGGAGAAGAGGACGACGTTAGAACCTACGGGTATAAAGCGGAACGTGCAGCCGCACTCATATACGCCCACTTCAAAAAGGAGTTTGAGTTTCCAGTTGACCAGCGAAACGACTGCTAAAATTTCACTTTACTCATCCGCTTTAATTTGACGGGCGATTTCGCGGGCAATGATTTCGATTGAATCCCCGATGTCTTGAAGCATGGTGATAACTTTTTGAATCTCCGCCTGATGATTGCAACTTTGGCGCTTGAGAAAACTGGCGAACATTTTTCTGATAAACCTACGGAACGAACGATGCGATGGAACGACGCGCGTATTCGGTTTTGTTGCGTGTATTATTTTTTTCATATACACGCAGAATAAGCGGTGAGGGCAAACCTGCCACGACGCTAGAACTTGCCGGATTGGCAAGTCTCCGGTTGAGCCACACCAAAGCAAAAGAGACAGTCAATCAAGACTGCCACTTTAACCGTGTCATCGCGAATCAACTTTTCTTCGCAGCCTTGATTTTTTTGCTACAATATCTTTTTCAGCGGTGTTCTCGTCACGAATTCTTCACCTGCTTATTGAGTTGAGGGAAAGGCGTGTGGTTTCGCTGACACTCCACCGCACGTTTGCGAATCTCAAAAACAGGTTAAGCCCATGACCCGGTGTGGGTGTATACCTAAAACATTGTCCCGCTATGACATTGCAGGGCAGAGTGTTACACATGTCGCCACGCATTCGTCACCCATTCGTCACAAATTCGCCATTTTGTTCTTGCTTTTTTAAAAACAAGGGCCATGATCAATTACATCAACGCAAAAAGACCGGATCGTGAAATGGCGTCATAAATAATATGGAATCATTATCGAACAACAACTACGTTCTGGTTGCTTTGGCTGCCATCGTTGCTGTTGTTGCAATCTTCACGATTGCCATTTTAATGGGCAGAACTTTAATCCTTCGCAGTAAATCAACTACTCTTGAGGTGGAATCACCAGATAAGCCCAAAAAAAGAACTCGCAAAGCTAGACAACAGCGTATTCCCCGAGGAAGTTCTAAAGCGCAGAAAAAAAACAACAATCAAGTCCGTGGAGACGAAGACAAATAATTGATTGTCTGGATTAAAAATGTTTAACATGAAGTTACGTTCTCTAAAGTTCGATGGCCAGAAGATACGCTTCTTGCGACAAGCCCTTGGTTGGACTCAAGCAGAATTAGCACAAAATTCAAAATGTTCTAAACGAACTATTGAACGCGCAGAGGCCGGCGGACAAGTTTCAGTTTCTACCCTTAAACACCTTGCAGACGCACTAAAAGTAGCTGTTGAAACTTTAACATTAATAAAGCAAACGAATCAGGTTTATGCTGACAGTGTTAAAAATGAATTAGAAAAACGCTCTACTCACATTACACCTGATTTTGCCACATCAAACGTAACGCATCTGGATCTAGGTGAAAGAAATATTGCACCTTCCCGTTTACGGCACGTCGCACAAAACTTAGTCGGTCGTGACAACGATTTGTATGAATTGGACCGCGCTTGGAATTCATCAAATGTTCATGTTTTGTCCATAGTGGCTTGGGGGGGCGTTGGAAAAACGTCACTTGTGGCAAAGTGGACAGCCAATTTAGCTGGTAAGAATTTTGACGGAGCTAGGTATTTTGATTGGTCGTTTTACAGTCAAGGAATGCGTGACAGGGGTGTAATGACTGTCGACTCATTTATCGCTTCGGCGCTAACGTTTTTTGGCGACGCCGTAATGGCTCGTAGCACTGCCGCACCTTGGGACAAAGGCGCTCGGTTGGCTCACCTCATCGCTGCAAAGCGCACTCTATTAGTTCTTGATGGGCTTGAACCGCTCCAAAACCCGCCAGGAATAATGTCGATGGTGGGGGAAATCAATGATCTAGCAATGAAAGCCCTGCTGCTTGGTTTGGCACAACATAATCCGGGGCTATGTATTATAACCACGCGTGAGCGTGTGGCTGACTTGGCGAATTTTCAACAAACCACAGCGCCGATTTGGGAACTAAAAGACCTTTCTACCGAGGCCGGCAATATGCTATTAAAAGCTTTTGGTGTAATAGGCTCGGAGCATGAATTAAACACTTTAGTAAAAGATATAGGTGGCCACGCTTTAACACTGAATTTGATAGGCCGTTATCTTGCAAAGGCACATCAAGGGGATATTCACAAGCGCGATGCTGTCAATTTAGAAAAGGCTGATAATGCCGTTCAAGGGGGCCATGCATTCAAGGCAATGGCTGCATATGAGAAGTGGCTCACTTCAGCAGGTGGGAATGGCAATCAACAGCTAACTCTTTTGCGTTTATTGGGGTTATTTGATCACCCCGTTGAAAAAGCTTGCCTGGCAGCTTTGCGCAAGAGTCCTGTAATCCAAAACTTGACAGAGTCAATTGTCGGAATTGACGATACTGAATGGAATCTTGCCGCCAGTAATCTAACTGAAAGCGGAATTATTTCTGTCCACCAGAAAGATGATGTTATTGATGCTCACCCCCTGGTTAGGGAATATTTTGCGACTCAACTTTTAAAACAGTGTCCGGAGGCAATGCGCAAAGCTCATAAGAGGCTTTTTGAATACTATAAAGCCCTGACGCGAAAACCCTTTCAATCATCAATGATCGCTAACGAATGGATCTGCCGCGCCATTACACATTCCTGTCTAGCTGGCCAGATGTCCAAAGCTTGGTCTGTGTATTGGCATGAGCTTGTCAAAGAAAAACCGAGAGTTCACGAGCGACCACATCATATTCGCCAGAAAGAAGCAGCGGGCACCATGCTGGCAGTCCTTCGTAATTTTTTTGATAAGGTTTGGAATTTGCCAAGTAAGTTTTTGTCTTTAGATAATCAAGCACTTGTTTTAGGTGAGGCAGGACATTATTTATTCATTCTCGGTAGATACGAAGAGGCGAAACCAGCTTTGATCACAGCCCTCAATCACGATCAAGTATTAGGAACGCCCAAATCACTGCGCCGCGCATCGCGCTACGCTCGTCTTTTGAGAGAATTATATTTAATTTGCGGTGACCTGGACAAGTCATTGAAATTTGCCATAGCAGCCAAGAAATTAGCTGACCAAACCCTTGATCCCATTCATCGTATAGTAAACAGAGCTGGATACGCACAATTGTTACATTATTGTGGTGAGTGGGAAGGCGCTTTTGAACTGTTTAAAGAGGCTGAAAAAATACAAGCAGGCTTCCAACCTCAAACGCCACAACTATTCGGCGTTGCCGGGTTTTGGTATTGTGAATTCTTGATTGACTACCACCGACATTTGCTCTGGCTTGAAAAGAATAATCAGAATCATATATATCCACAACCAACAGTAGGGGTTGCCAAAACCACTAAAACCATTAGGAATTCATCCGAAATCACACGCGCCGACATTGAAAAGAGAGCGAAGTATTTGATTGAAACAGCAGAGAAGAGAAAATGGTTTATGGAGATTGGATTCGGAAAGCTCGTTTTGGGTTTGGCGATTGGTTCTTTGGCAGATTCTTCTGGCAAGATGGATATTGATACAGCATTGGATTGTCTCAACCGAGCAGTCACCGATCTTCGAATGACTGGCCAACAACACCATCTCGCCCACAGTCTTCAGGTTCACGCTAAATTTCTAGACCAACATGGAGATCTGGATGGTGCCCGAGCCGATTTAGACGAAGCGAAAGCTATTGTCCAGCGCAGTTCCATGAAAATATATTTAGCTGATATCAATCTAAACTTAGCTCGCTTAACAAATGATAAAGATACATTTAAAAGTGCTTGTGAAATAGTGAGACAATGTAGCTATTGGCGACTCAATGACGAGATTAGTGAAATCGCAGCTACTTTTAAAACCTAATCCAGTTCTAATGACCTATGTTCTGTCGCACTTCTGTGTTTGGCGTGGAACTCTATAGCATTTCATATTGACATTGGGACATAGTCTGATAGGCTCGTGGGCATGAAAGCTTATGCGCTGGATTTACGTGAACGGGTGCTGAAGTTCATTCAAAGTGGAGGCTCCAAGGTGGAAGCGGCTCGGCGTTTTGAGCTGGCGCGAAGTTCCGTATATCGGTATCTGGACGCTGCTAAAAAAGGGGCGTTAGCCCCGAAAAAGAGCTGGGGACATTGGCGCAAGCTCGACCCCCATAAACTCCAGACGCACGTCAAAAAACATCCCGACGCCACCCTCAAGGAACTCCAAACCGTTTTTGGCGTGAGTCATCACGCGGTCTGGGTGCGGCTGGGGCAACTGGGCTTCACGCTAAAAAAAACTCATAAAATATCGCGAGCGCAACGAAGTGCAACGGTGGCTCTTCCGGCGCGAACTGGAAAAGTTCAACGGCCAGTCCGTCTTTTATCTCGACGAGTGCGGCGTGGATCACCGCCTGTATCGTGAGCATGGCCGCGCGCCCCGGGGCGAACGGATTTATCAGGCGGTGGCGGGAAAACGGCGGGAACGCACCAGCATTATCTCGGCTTCGCAGCAGGGCAGGCTGGTCGCGCCGCTGGTCTTTCAAGGCAGTTGCAACACCGAGGTGGTGGACGTTTATTTTGAGCAAGTGTTGCTGCCGGAACTGCCGCCAGGCAGCGTGATCGTGCTGGACAACGCCCGATTCCATCAATCCCCGACGACGCAACGGCTGGTCGAAGCGGCCGGTTGTCAGTTGCTCTTCCTGCCCGCCTACTCCCCCGACCTGAACCCCATCGAACATCTCTGGGCCGCCTTCAAGACCCGCCTGCGCAAAGATCTCCCCACCGCCGCCAACCCCTTCCTTTTTATCGCCAATACGTCCCAATGTTATTGTTAATTGCTATAGGTTCCCTAAATCCGTGCGTCGTGATTCTATTGACTCCCACTTTACGGGCGACATACATGGTATGTAGGGGCAATCTGCCCAACGATTTAATTGCACGG
>OBLU010001239.1_pt1 | contig 23813 bp, 21 predicted proteins | sample 1518681 | NCBI WGS metagenome assembly OBLU01 (sample SAMEA3539304, study PRJEB22396) | soil metagenome | biome: tundra; feature: field; material: soil | place: USA | collected 2010-05 | depth 0.15 m
CGCGGTACGAGCTCAACGTGGACTTTCAGCAAATGCCGGCAGAGAGGCTATCTTATCAGGATGGGGAATTCGACTTCGTCCTTATCGTCGATATTCTGCATCATTGCGATGTAACAAAGGCCTTAAGTGAACTGGCCCGGGTCTCGAAGCCAGGAGCAACTTGGGTGGTTGACGAGATCTACACTCACTCGGTACTGCAGCGGCTTCGGGAATCAACAGTTATCGTGCAATTCGTCTATCCTTTCGTGTCTCGGCTGCTCTATGGGAATAAGCCGTATATCACCGACGACGAGCGCAAACTGGACGAACGGGATGTCGCCGAGATTCGCAAGCGGATTCGCACTCATCGAATTGACTACTACTACGCGATCATCAAGCGGTTTGTGCCAGAAAGGGGACGTGCATTATCGAAGCTCGACCGGCTTTTGCTTGTGGGACTGTGGCCGATTGCGCCGCTCCTGGGGGGACGCTTCGTAATGTTCGGTGTGATGGAGCGATCTGCGGCTGCGCGCTCTATCGTCGGCGGCTTGACCTCGGCGGCAATTGGAGCACCTGAACGGGTTCCGAGCGCCGGATGCGAACGTGCGGACGCGGATCGCGGCCGTGCCGAAGAGCGATGAGGGGTGGCTGTTTGCGGCGGGGAGGGTCGGGATGCAGATCAATCCGGCCAGATCCGAGCAACCCGGGGCCGCTCCGAAGGTGTATAGGGTGACTCCGAGGAGGCCTAAAAACATGGCCCTCGAGTAGCTCTATGAAGCGTCGCCTGAAGACGGAGTACCGATGGACGTAATTGATAGAACACCTCTGCTCGCCGCCCTCAATTATGCGAAAGGGCAGATGCTGTACCGCTTCGGCTTGGCACGTCATCGCTCCGGATCTACCGGGTATAGTATTTCGGCGGAACAGATGGTCCGTTATGTCGTTCTGGTGGCTCAAGACTACCTGCGCTACGGAGCGGACGACGACGGATATCTGACAGGAAAGCGCATTCTCGAAGTCGGCCCCGGTGACAATTTGGGCGTTGCACTCATGCTGCTCGCGATGGGCGCAGAGTCCGTGACGTGTCTAGATGGGTTCGCCCCGCGGTCGAACGAATACAAGAACCGGCAGGTTTATGCGGCACTGTACCAGGCGATGACAGAAGAACAGCGGATCAGCGTGAAGGATATCGTCCGGGAGGACTCCGCCGGGGGCATGGCGGTCTTCGGAAAGCGGCTGGTGGCCTATTATGAGGCGCCTGTGGAGCGCAGGCATCCCGCGCTGGCGCCTGATAGCTACGATGTCATCATTTCACGCGCTGTTCTAGAGCACCTGGCTGACGTTCGCCGGGGATGGGCGAACATGGTCCGGAGCCTCAAGGCCAACGGGGAGATGTGGCACAAGGTTGACTTTCGCTCGCACAAAATGTTCGATCGCATTCATCCACTATATTTCTTGACAATCGACGAACGCTTGTGGCGGCTAATCTCCCGACCAGACCCAACCCTAAATCGAGAGCGGTTGCCGCTATACCGCGAACTGAGTACTAGAGATTTCAAGTCGTCCAAGATCTACCTCACGCGTGTCCTCGATCACGATGAGATTCAGCCGCATACGGATCATCTGATTACGGGGACCCACTACACAGAGGAGCACCTGGCAGTTGTGCGGGCTATCCGGCCGCGTCTGATGGAGCCCTTTCGCGCATACACGGACACAGATCTTTTGACCACGGGCGCATTCGTCATCTCACGTGGGAAGCGCGCGGATGTGCGACTGAGTTAACAGAACGTGACCCAAGAGCGCTGCCGTCAATCGCGCATCGGCTCGCTCCAATCGCACATTGAAACATTTCTATGCTAAGAGCTGTGACGCGGATATAAACTAGGCCGGTGCTTGTTCCCAAATAGAGGTGCCTTCATTCCTCGCCGCATCATTGAGTGAGTGCAACCGTGCAGCGGACTACACTCACAAGATCAAGTTACGAGAGATCCTACACCATGATAACTAAGGACGCTAAAGTACTCTCGCCCCTGCCGCAACACCCCGAGTTTGATTTCATTGTCAGAGAGATCTCGGAATTGACGGGTTACCCTGAGGAAGCGGTGCGCTAGCGCGTCTGGGACGAGGCTCTCTGCGTCGGATCTAATGTATCAGCCGCCGCTGCAGACTTTGGCGTCGTCCCACACGTTTATAACGAACGAATGGAACAGTTTTGCATCTGCACTGACGGTTTTATTTTCGAAACGATAGTCGAATCCTGCCGCTCTGGCAAATGCGAAATACTGAAGCACATTCTTGATCGGTTAAGGCTGCTGTTGCGTGGAGACGGTTTATCGCCGTCGGTATTGATGCTGGGCGATGGTAGTGGTGGAGATACACTTGCTGTCTGGAGGGAGTTTGGCGAGGCGCTCAGTGTATACTACTTTGACCTTCCTGGAAGCCGCACGTTTGAGTTCGCCATGAATCGCTTCTCAAAATACGCGGTCCCTTGCAAAATCCTAAATAAGTACGAGCAGATTCCACGTGTGCATTTTGACGCCGTGATATCTCTCGAAGTGCTGGAGCATCTGCCCGATCCAAACGCTGCCATTTACGATATGTGGGGGTTCTTGAAACCGGGTGGAATCGCCCTGGTCACGGAATCTTTCAATGGCGTCCAATCCCGCTTTCCTACGCACCTCTACGAAAACGCAACGATTCGCAGGGGAGACCGCGCACATGTTTGCACGCGCGGGAATGTGTTTATCTTGGCAGCATGATAAGCTGATGGAATTTCGGAAATACGATGATTGGAAGTTTTTACTGCCGGCTTTATGGGACGCAAATTGGAAGCTGGCGGTGAACAACGCAGTTCCCATTATCACGAGGTCGCGGCTGCCTCACCGCCGGCAATGATCGTGTGCTCGTAAGTTGTATTTCCAGGGCAATATCGGTGACTCGAGAAGACTCTCCGCCCTGGCGGATACTACATGTCGGCTTCGGTTTTCGACCGTGGCGAACTGGTTTCCTCATTTAGTTGAGTTGGGAAGCAGGAGTGACCGGAACCATGGATCAGCTCGAAGCTCGAATGCGGCACCTGTTCGAGTTCAAGTATGGATCCATCGACAAAATGGGGTGGGATCCCCGGTTGCGCCATCAGTTCGGCCACTTCACCCCCGACGACCACTACGAGGCCGTCGTTGAAGGTCTGATTGACAGCGACACGGAGTGGCTCGACGTCGGCGGCGGCTCCGCAATCTTCCCCAGCAATTCGAGGTTGGCCCGCATCCTGGCTGGCCGGTGCAAGCGGTTGGTAGCCGTCGATCCATCCCCCAACGTCAATGAGAACCCCTTTGCTCATGAGCGCTACCAACGGCTTCTCGAAGAGTTTCCGGCCTCCGGACAATTCACCTTGGCAACCGCGCGCATGGTGGTGGAGCACGTCACACATCCGGAGCAGTTCGTGACGAAACTGGGTCAATTGGTCAGGCCGGGCGGCAAAGCGGTTGTGTATACGGTGAATCGCTGGGCGCCGATGACGGTTCTCTCGGGCTGCACACCCATCGTCGTTCACCATTTCGCGCAGAAAGTGCTTTGGAGGACTGAGGAGAAGGACACATTCCCGGTGGCATACCTCATGAACACCCGCTCCCGGTTGAACGGCCTTTTCACGGCCGTCGGTTTTCGGGAGATCCGGTTTCATCGCTTGGATGACTGCCGTACACTCGCAAAATGGAAGGCCACATTGACCTTGGAATTGATGATTTGGAAGGCGCTACGGTCCGCGGGGATCGGATACCCGGAGTCCTGCCTGCTTGGAGTGTATGAGCGAAGGTGAGCGGGCGGGGCGCGGTCAGCCCTGGGGCCATTCCGAGGAGTGGCTCTTTGTGGGACCGGAGGTTCCGTTGCGCCGAACCGATCCGCTGGACACGCCGGCCTGCAGCGTATAGGACAAACATCAAATGTGTGGAATTGCTGGATACCTGGCGAATCACGGCTGTCTGCCAGACCGTTCGCTTCTGAGGCCAATGTGCGATCGTCTGCGGCACCGCGGGCCCGATGGCTACGGTGAATTCTTTGACGATCAGGTTGCGCTTGGACACCGCCGGCTGAGCATCATCGACGTAGCCGGTGGCGCCCAGCCCATGGGAAACGAGGATGGCAGCATTCAGGTAGTATTCAACGGGGAGATCTACAACTATCTGGAGTTGCGGCAGGACCTGAAGAGGCGGCACCACTTTGCCACGCAGAGCGACACGGAGGTGCTGGTGCATCTCTACGAGGAGGTCGGCGAGCGGCTGCCTGAATATCTGAACGGGATGTTCGCCTTCGCGATATGGGACGCCCGGCATCGGGAGATGTTTCTGGCCCGGGACCGTTTTGGCGAAAAGCCGTTGTACTACACTTTTGCAGTTCCTGGTATCAGGGTGTGCTTCGCATCTGAGCTGAAGGCGCTCACCATCCTCCCGGGATTTCCGAACAATCCCAATGCCGAAAGCATAGCCGACTTTCTGTCCCTATCGTATGTACCTGACCCGGTCACGATCTACCGGGACGTATTCAAACTGCGTGCCGGCCACAGTCTCGTCATTAGCGACGGCGGGTACCGTTCCCGGCAATACTGGGCGCCTGTGTTCTCGTCGGACGAATCTCGGCAGTTCAGCAGCACAATCGAAGAGATCAAAGCACTTGCCGCGGACGCCGTGACGCATCGAATGATCAGCGACGTGCCGCTCGGCGGGTTTCTGAGCGGTGGTGTGGACTCCAGTGCTGTTGTGGCCTTTATGTCGGGCAAAGCACCCAACTCCGTCAAGACATTTTCAATCGGATTCACCGATAAGGAGTTTGATGAGCTGCCTTATGCTCGAATGGTAGCCAGCCGTTACGGCACGGAACACCATGAGCAGGTGGTTACCCCTTCCGTTGAAGAGGTTCTCAAAATCCTGGTCCAGCATTACGACGAGCCGTTCGGGGACTCCTCGGCAATCCCAACCTTGTACCTGGCAAAGATGACCAGGCGATATGTTACCGTGGCCCTTTCCGGAGACGGCGCAGACGAACTGTTCGGAGGTTACCGGCGTTACCGCCATGGGGTTATCGAGGAGCGAGTGCGGTCGCGCTTCCCGCAGTGGTTTCGGGAATGGGTGTTGCAGCCCGCGGGCTATTACTATCCGAAGCTTGATTATTTGCCACAGATCTTCCGCGGAAAGGCCTTCATCAGCAACCTCTCGCGCGAAATTGGCGATGCTTATTTCACCTCGATGTCTGCCTTCCGCGACGAGGGCCTCCAGGCAGTGCTGTCGCCTGCAATGCGGAACGCCTTGGGCGGCTATTCCCCGCGAGAAACCTTTCGGAATCGCTTCGAGGCGGTCCGGCACCTGCCGCCACTCCTCCAGATGCAGGCTGTGGATCTGCAGACATACCTCCCTGGAGATATCCTGGTCAAGATGGACCGCGCCACAATGGCCCACTCTCTGGAGGCACGGTGCCCCTGGTTGGACTACCGGCTGGCCGAACTGGCGTGTGGGCTGCCGCCATCCTGGAAACTGCGGGGCAAAACCGGGAAGTACATTTTCAAGCAGGCGCTATCTGCTTACCTGCCGGCCGAGGTGCTCTCCCGCCGGAAAATGGGATTCGCAGTGCCGTTAGCCAATTGGTTCCGCACGACCTTGCGGCCCACCTTCGAGTCCGTCGTCCTGCAACCCGCCATGGCGGAGTATCTTTCTCTGGGCGAAGTACGGAAGATCTGGAGAGAGCACCAGTCCGGCCTCCACGAACATTCCTCGAAGTTGTGGAACCTGCTAATGCTGGCCTTGTGGCGCGAGCGCCATCTGTGCGCGAGTGACAATCTCTCAGCGTCGACCGTAGCAGACCGTTGATCGTTGGCTGAGGAAGCCGTCCATCAACTTTAGTTAGTATGTATTGACCCGCCAGTTGTAACAGTGTTAAGATTCGAACGATGAGCATTTTCAGGCCACGGTGGTATACACCTTTTGGGGGAGGAATAGTTCTTTTCTCCCTGTTGAGCGCCCCGGCCTGGTGCGTTACGGATTCGGTAACGATCTACGAACAGGGCGGAGCGACCACGACGAATTACCCGATTCAGATCGGCCGGCCATTCGTTGATGGCGAGATCGCGACCTGTCCGCAACCCGTAATCGGTGGCACGCCCGCGGCGAACTGGCAGGCGGATATCAAGCAGACCTACACTGATGGGTCCGTTAAGCACGCCATCATCGCCTTTCTGATTCCGTCCCTTCCAGCCAACTCTTCAGTGACGATCACCTTCCAGAATGCCGCGTGCTCAAATACCCCACTGACCCAGGCGCAGATGCTAGGGTCAAGCTATAACTTTGACGCGCGGATCCAGGCAACTAATGGCGCCACCGTGTCGGCCAGCGCGCGAACGATGCTTACAAACGCCTCCACCCTGCCGGCCTGTGACCCCGCCCTCCCGCCTTGCCTGTGGACTTCCGGCCAGGTTGCGCAGACCGTTCTGCTGGCGGATGATTCGAATGCCAGCACTTGCAACGGTCACCCATGCAGCGCATACGACATGGGGTTTGACTCCAACAAGGTGATCCGGCCCCGGTTCTACGCCACGTTCTGGCCGGCGATCAACAAGGTAACGGTGCGCTACGTGGCCGAGATTCCCAATTCCCAGGCCGTAGAGGACCAGACCTACTCGCTTACGCTCACTATTGGGAACTCCAGCCCTTCGACGGTCTACACACTGCCGACTTTCACGCACAACGCGCTGGCCCGGTGGACGAAGACCTATTGGCTGGGGGGCGCCCCATCGACCATCGCCATCGATCACAATCTGGCTTATCTCACATCCACGGGCGCGATTCCAAATTTCGATACGACGTTAGGGACAGGAGCGGCAGCAAACGAGGCCACTAACTGGTCGGCCTGGCAAGCTGTTTCACATGACCCGTTCAACGTGCAGAATTCAACCTCCTGCATGCCTGGAGCGATGGAACCTGCCAACTGGCCCTATGCTAGCTTTCAGGGAGGATACTGCGGAGCTTTCTGGCAGACCGCTCAGGGAGCACCGGGCGACCGGCCTGACCTGGGGCCGTACACCGGCTGGATCATGAACTGGCTCTACACCATGAATGACTACCGCAACGCACAGATCGCCCTCGGACTGGCAGATCTTGCATCATCGTGGCCGATCTACATGCGCGAAGGGCAAAGCGGCAACAATATTACGGGCGGTACATCCTCTCCGACACCCGCGTGTACCTATCAGTGCAACGCCAACGGGATCGGCAGGATCGCCTCGATTGTGAGCCGGACGGCCCTGTGCTCGAACCAAAGCGCCGGTATGCCGATCAGCAGCACCGGATGGGCCAATGCCGCCCTGAGCGTCGGAACGGTTTCCACAACCCCGTGGCAGGCGGACGCGGCTCACCTACCGGACAACTGGACGGTGCCTTACCTTCTGACCGGCGACTTCTTCTATTTGGAGGAATCTCGTTTTTGGTCCGCCTATGTGATCGCATGGTCAACTCCCAATGGCGGGAACTACGGACGCCCAATCGCCGGAAACGTCGCCACCCTCACAAATAACAGCAACGCCCGCGTCATTGGGTGGGAACTCCGCACATTAGCAAACACCTGGGGCATCGAGCCCGACAACACGCCCGAAAAGTCCTACATCGAAACGTCAATGAACCAAATGCTTGCGGCGGCAGAGGGAATGCACGGGATCACCGGACACGCGTACCAGAACACCACGGCGTGGCAGTTTGGCAACACCACCCAGAGTCAATGGGTTGGCGAGAGCGGTGCGACCATCTCAACCCTTTCATCGCCACTTCATGAATGGCAGCCAGGGAACGGCGGAACGGCAGCTTCAAATCTACAACCACCATCGCCATTACTGACCTATGCGGGCGCGGGTAACATTTCAAATTCCACCCCATATACGTCCGTGACGTTCTCTAACTCGGGGGATTGCAGCTCAATACCGGTAGGGGCCACAGTTCAAGGATCTACCGGGGCAGCGTTTAGTATTGCTTCAAAAAGCTGTCCTACTGCAACAATCACGCCTGCTGCTGTCGTTTCCTCGGAGACATTTGTGTGGTCCCCGGTAAGCGATTCAGACGGCGGCTGGTGGATGGAGTCGTATCAGTTATTCGGTTTGGGCCGCGCCTGGGAAGTATTCGGCACCCCAGCGGAGCCGATCAAGGCATGGTACTCGAAGGTTTTCACCGACGCGCTAACCAGTTCATCCTTCAATCCGTGGATGGTGGCCGCCTATCGCAGCCCGCAGGTTAACGCCAACCTCACGCCCAACAACTGGGTTCCCGACATAGCCACAAAGAAATCATTCTTCTCGTCAACGGAGCAAAACGCAACGACCTGGGATTCTCTCTACTACGCCGAAAGCGCAATGGGAGCGGTGTCCTACATCGCTGGCGAGACGAACGGTGCGGCGGCGTGGAACTTCATGAACACAAACGAGCGCCTGACCGATACAGCGCTTGCGACGGATACCCGGTGGGCGATTATTCCCAGAACTATTGCTCAAGGAGGCCCATCTCCGTGTGATCTGAACGGCGACGGTCAAGTCAATAGCCTCGATGTGCAGATCGCGCTGAATCAGGCTTTGGGCACGCCTGCGTGCACCAATGGCGATGTAAACAAGGATGGCGTCTGCAATATCCTTGATGTGGAGATTGTGATTAACGCCGCGCTGGGCAACCCTTGCGTGATTTAGACCACTGGGAGCATCGACCTCCAAGTTCCTTCGCAGTTAGTCTGTAGCCTATCACGGTCGGCGCGCCGTATGCGGGAACTGCTGCTCATTCTGATTGTCATTGTCCTCTCTATCATTGCCCTGCCCAAGCCATTGTGGGGCATGTATGGGTACGTGTGGTTCGGACTGATGCGGCCAGACGTGCTGGCCTGGTCCATTGACAAGTATCCATACTCATTTGTTCTTGCTATCACCACGCTGTTGGGCAGCCTGCGGCACGTAGGCCGGTTATTGCTGCTCACGACGAACCCAATCTGCCGATGGCTGGTCCTGCTGCAGGTGCCTCTGGCGGTTTCTGCTGTGTTCGCGCAGGTGCCGGAACTGTGCGCCGCGCCGTTTTGGTATTTTGAGCGTGTTGTCCTTATGGCACTTCTCATCCCGCTCTTGGTGCGCACGGAGCGGGAGTTCCAAATGTTATTCCTGATTATCGCTTTCTCGCTTGGAACGCTGGGCGTTAAATTTGGCGCCTGGGGTCTCTTGCACGGCGGGGTCCGCTTCACACAGGGTTATGGCGGCATGTTGTCCGGCAATAATGAGATCGCGTTGGGACTGGCGATGGCAACTCCGCTGTGCTGGTATGCAAGGCGGCTATCCATCGCCAGATGGGCTCGATGGTTGTTCTTGGCAATGACCGTCGGGTGTATTGCTGCGGTTGTGATGACGTACTCGCGGGGGGGGGCTCTTGCGTTGACAGCGGCTTTGGTACTGATTATAATGCGGGAGAATCGGAGACTTCTTACGTTCGTGGTCATTTTTGTGCTGGCGGCGCCTGCGGTCTACCTGATTCATGACACGTACTTTCAGCGTCTCGGAACCTTGAGGAATCCTACAGAAGAGTCGTCAGCCGCATCGCGGTTGGAATATGCCAAGGCAGCATTCGCCATGTGGGAGGACTATCCGCTTCTTGGGGTGGGTTTCGGACAGACCAACTATGTTAGGCTTTCAACACGATACGTGGGGCGCAAGGTGGATCAGGTAGTCCATAACAGCTATCTGCAAACTCTCGTCGATTCCGGAGTAGTCGCGTTTTTAGTCTACGTAGGGCTGATGTTTGGCACCATAGCATGGCTCCAGGCGAGTGCGACGCGCGCCCGGAGCGATTACCCAGAAATGGTTGTCTATCTGGTCGCAATCCAGACCGCGCTCGTCGCTTTCGCTGTGGGTTCGACGTTCGGCTCCATCGAGCACTATGATTTCTACTACATGCTTCTGATGTGCGCCGCATGCTGCTATGAGATTATCCGGGAGAGGGCTCTAGAGGTCGCTGACTTTGAACACGAGCCCGATTCGGTAACTGCTGCGCAAGGGGGCACCGCGCCTGAACGGCGTAGTCTAGCGGTTGGCCGAGAATGACGGCGCCCAGATCTCGCGTTGTCAACGTCTGCCCGAGCAGCGCTCCCTTGTCCGTCCGCGTCCTTATTGTTTATGTCGGCTGAAGGATCAACCGGGGTGGGGAAGTCGGTAAGCCTTACGACTGGAGTTGCCAGCGACGCGGCACGCGTGGGCAAAGTGTGCGCGGTGGTTGTCACGTTTAACCGGAAGTCGCTGTTACGGAACTGCCTGAGCAGTCTGCTCATGCAATCTCGCAAAGTCGACGAGATCATCGTTGTCAACAACGCGAGCACCGATGGCACGAGAGAAATGCTGGCGCAGGAGTTTCCGGGGATCCGGACGCTGAATCTGGACCGCAATGTTGGTGGGGCAGGTGGGTTTCGGGAAGGAATGCGGTGGGCGTATGAGTCGGGATTTGATTGGATGTGGGTGATGGATGACGATATCGAGGTTGATCCGGGCACGCTCGCGGTAATGCTCGACCACAGACAACTCTCGGATTTCATGCATGTTCGGAAATCCACTGCGGCTGGCCCCTTCGTATGGGAGGCACTATGGGACTTATCTGGGGCATATACAGTTCGATATCGGGAGGACCTATCATTCAAGAATGGCAAAGCATGGACCGTGGTGCCGGGCGGAAACTTCGAGGGCGCCCTCATCCACCGGCGCATTGTCTCGGCGATCGGATGTCCGGATGAGCGCTTCTTCATCATCGGCGATGATACTATTTATGGCTTCCTCGCTTCGCTGCACACGAATGTTATCTATATCAACCATTTCGGCATTCGCCGCTGCCTCCCTCCGCGGCAGATCCCGGACCGCCTGGTTTACTACTGCAGTATCCGGAACCGCTTTTTGACATATGAATATTTACGACAACTCGGCCTCCCCATGTCCGCCGTTCTGTTTCGCCTCAAAACCGTGCATGCTGCCGCACAATACCTGAAACGAATCGTCTGGGAGGACCCCTGGGGCAACCGCTGGCGGAGCCTGTCGGCAGTGTGTGCAGGACTCCGTGACGGAATTGCCGGCAGATTCGGCCCTCCGCCCTGGCTACGATCCAGGAGCGGCCGATGACAGATCTGAAGGCGAACATCAAGACATCTCCGGGTGCGCCGGCTGTGTTAGACTGCCCTGTCCCCCATCCAGGCAAGATGGGACGGGCCTGGAATCTCATACGCACGGCGCTGGCTCAGCTCAGGCAGCTTCGCGCTTACACTACCGCGAGCCCCGAGATCCTGCATAATATTTGCGCCCTCGGCCTGATCCAGGTCGCCACGTATTCCCTTCCGCTGGTCACTCTGCCTTACGTTTTGCGTGTAGTAGGCATACAGCGCTATGGCATTCTTGCCTTTGCCAGTTCGTTCATCGCATACCTTGTCATCCTGACCGACTATGGCTTTCGCCTGTCCGCACCCCGTGCGATTTCCGTGCATCGCGATGATCCTGTCAGGGTCTCGGCGATTTTCAGCGCTGTCGTTTTCATCAAGCTGCTGCTTTTGCTGATATCGTCCGTTGTGCTCTGGGCCGGTCTCAGACTCATGCAGGATTTGGGTGTATATCGCACCGTGGCCTACTATACGTTTGGCTTGGTGATCGCCAACGCCCTCTCTTTGACCTGGTTTTTTCAGGGAATGGAGCGGATGAAATATATTACCTATTTGAGTATTGGTTCGAAACTGCTTTACACCCTTCTCCTGTTTACTTTCATCCGTAAGGGGGCCGACTTCATCTATATTCCGCTCATTAGTTCCGTGACGGAAGTGCTCGCCGGGGCAATAGGAATTGCCATTGCCGTCAATATCTTCAAGGTGCGGCTGGTGTTCTCCCGCTATGAATTGGTGACGACACTGCGGGAGGGGTGGCACACGTTTGTCTCGTCGGTGTCGATCAATGCTTACACCGTCACTCCCGTTTTCGCTGTTGGCCTCTTCGGCGGGCCGCGGCTCGCCGGCTGTTATTCGGTGGCGGAGCGCCTGGCCTCGCTCTTTCAGACGTTCCCAATCGCCTCCGTACTGCAAGCGCTTTACCCGCGGCTGAGCAACATATACAGCCGCAAGCCGCTGGAGAGCTACCGAGTGATGATGCTGGCCCAGCACGCTACGACGTTCGTTTATGTAATATCCCTGCCGGTGCTGTTAGCGGTATCGCCGTTTGCGATCCACCTGGTTACGAACTCAACGTCCCCGGAAACCATCACGAGTTTTCGTCTGTTGGCTATCGGCGTGGTCTGCATCAATGCCAATGCTTTCCGGGTTCAATTCCTTTTAGTATCCGGTAGGCACAACGTGTACTCGCGCATTCACATGTGTTTTGGCGTCGCAGGCTCAGGTGCGGTATTCCTCGGCGCCTATTTCTTCTCCTACGTCGGACCTGCGGTCGGCTTGATTGTAGTCAACGTGTCGGTTCTGTTGTGGACGCAGTGGGAGGTAAGCCGTCAGGGACCCTATGAACAATTGGTCAGCGTACCTGAGCGTGCCGGGCGCATATTTAGCAAGGCCAACCAGAAATGAAGATTCTGCATGTGGGTTATGGTTTTCGCCCCTTCCGAGGCGGCGGCCTGATCACGTATTCTGAAGATCTAATGCAGGCTCAAGTAAGGCTGGGCCACAAGGTGGCGTACTTCTGCGCTGGCCGTTATTATGGCGCAGGCAAGAAGCCAATTCGTAAGAGATGGATCCGCCAGGGTGTGACGATGTACGAAATCGTGAATCCGCCGGTGATCCATGGTGGCGATCTCGGGACGTTGAAGCCGCGCGCCGATTTGGAGGAGACTCAATCGGAAGTGTTGTTTCGGCGCACACTCGAGGAGTTCAGACCAGATGTCGTCCACATTCAACAACTGTCTGGGTTGCCATCTTCTCTGATCGGCATCGCAAAGAACACGAACATTCCCGTGCTAATGACGTTGCAGGACTACTACATGCTCTGTCCGACACTGAAGCTTTATGATCAGGATCGAAGGACGTGCCTCAGCAACCACGTAGGTGAGCGCTGTGTCATGTGCTGCCAAAACGCTTATAAGAGTGGCGAGATTCTTGCCGGCGCGAGTCGCTATTATGACCGGGACCGGGTCAAATCTCTGCTCCCATCAGGCGTTCGCCGATTTCTGAAGCTGCTGCTGAAGCAGGTCCGTGGCCCCGGCGGGACCCGCGTTGGCCGCTCCGAATCACAGGACGGGAAGCAGGAACCGAGGCGCGGTTTGCCTGCTGTTCTGGGCGCGGAATTCCAGGCAAGGCGGGACCGCAACGTGGAGCATCTGAACCAGGTCGACCTTCTGATTGCACAGTCGCACCGTGTCAAGGAGATCTACAAAATCCTGGGCGTCGATGAAAGCCGTATGCGGACGATGCAATTGACGCTTGCCCACATGGGCACGCTGAAGCGAAACAACTTAGCCCCGATTAGCGGCCCCATCAATTTCGCCACTTTGAACGGTTGTATTAACCCGAAAAAGGGGGCCGAGGTAATCTCCGGAGCTCTGAAGATCCTTCACGAGAAGAATCTGTTGGATAGTTTCCGATTGTTTGTCTGGGGTGGTTTGGAGGACGGCACCAGGAAGGAACTGGACGGCTTTCCGAATGTCATACAGAGGAGTTGGTATTCAGTTGACCAACTCGATTCCATGCTTGAATCGGTACACGTAGGCCTGGTGCCATCCACTTGGGAAGAGGCCTACGCATTTGTTGGGGTAGAGTTTCTAGCCAAAGGAATTCCCGTGATCGGAAATGCGATCGGCGGGATCGTCGACTACACCAAGCCGGGCGTCACCGGTTGGCTAAACTATACCAATGATGCTGCTGGCCTAGCCGACATCATGGCTCAATTGATCCGGAATCCCCGTGAAATAGAACAGATGCATAGGTCGATCACTTCCCGCTATCACGAAATCATCAAGCCAATGGCTCGCCATTGCGAGGAAATGATAGAGGTGTACCAGGACCTACTTCTGGGACGTTCGCAGACCGATCAGCGTGAACTTCAACGATGATCGCCGGAAGGAAAGATTGGGCCAGCGAGCGTTGAACCCTACGGCTAGGAGCATCCAGTAAGTCAACATGGAGAAATTGAAGATTCTGAGCCTCAGTTCCGTTTACCCGAATCCGAAGGAGCCCATTAGAGGCGTATTCGTTCGCGCACGGCTGCAAGCCATGGCGGAAGCGGCGGAGATCAAGGTAATTGCACCTGTTTCACTGTTGGACTACGGAAACTCGGAAACCGCGCTTTTCGGCTCGCGCGGCGTTCCGCGTAAGCGTTGGGATGGCGCAATCGAGGTATTCCACCCGCGCTGGGTCTATTTGCCCGGTGGACTCTGGCTGAACGCGCCATGTATGACAATACAGATGTTACGTCCATTGCTGCGTCTGCGCAAGATATTTCCGTTCGACTTGATTGACGCACATTTCGGATATCCCGAGGGTATCGCGGCATGTCTGCTTGCCTCTGCGTGCGGCTGCCCGTTCACGGTAACGCTACGAGGCAATGAAACGATGCATGGGGAGAAACCGGTCGTCCGGCGATGGCTTCGATGGACTCTACAGCGGGCAGCTTTAGTGATTACGGTTTCAGCCCGGCTAGCCGATTTTGCCGCCTCGCTCGGCGTCCGGCGCGAGAAAATCGCCGTTGTGCCGAATGGTGTCGATGCGTCGATATTCTATGCGCGCGATCGTGCCCAGTGTCGGCGGAAGCACGGTATTTCACCTTCCGGCAAAGTGATACTTTCAGCCGGATACCTGATTGAGACAAAGGGTCACCACCACGTTGTCGCGGCGCTAAAGGCACTTGAGAATCGCGGAATTACCGCCGAGTTACTCATGGCTGGCACGGCGGGCCGCGGAGGCCGTTACGAACAGGAGATCAAGCGCCTCGTTTCCACGCTGGGATTGGAACAGCGTGTGCGATTCTTGGGCCAGGTGGCCCCAGACGCCCTGGCTGAGATCATGGCTGCGGTAGATGTACTGTGTCTTTGCAGCGCACGCGAGGGCTGGCCCAACGTAGTCCATGAAGCCCTTGCCTGCGGAACACCAGTCATTGCAACAGATGTGGGTGGTATCCGCAAGTTGATAGCGTCGGAATCGTATGGGCACGTGATCCCAATTAACGATCAAGTCGGGCTCGAAGACGCTCTTTACCACACCTTCCAGGTTACATGGGACCATGCGGCAATTGCAGCCTGGGCGCAGCAGCGCTCCTGGCGGACCGTAGCGGCAGACGTTCTAGCCGAGTTCTCTCGCATTGTCGCAGCCGAAACAAGGGAGCCGGTTGTCTTTTAAGGCGTCTTCTCGTCACGGGTGGTGCTGGATTGATCGGGTCGCATGTTTCGGAGCAACTGGTTCGCCGCCATCATTCCTTGTCGATCATAGGCGATTTGAATGATTTCTATTCACCGCAGGAGAAGCGCAATGATTACTAACTCTTGTCACCTGGGAGGCCTCAATGTTTAGGTTCCTTCTAGCGCTTGTACTCGCAGCTCTACCGGGGGCAGCCGACAGTTTTCCGCCCCTCATCGCCACGCCGTGCGGAGGCACCGCGTGCACGACCGGCACATACGATCGTCCGACCAGTGGGCAAATTGCGGGCATAGTCGCTGTGTACGATTCGCTTTACGCAGAGAATCCAAATAACCCCCCAAACCCCGACTTCACCATATCCGACGCGTTCACCAACGCGACCGGTTACGTGATAGGGGAGGTCCGTTTATCCAGTAACCCAACGTGGGACGGTACGTTTGCCTACTATAACGGTCAGATACTGTGGTCGACCGACAACGAACTTATCCCAGTAGACCTCAACGATAATAATTTGGCGGTTTTCAGTGGGTGCTCAGGCCTGGTCTCCGCATGCCTCTATGGCCTGCCATCGCCATCCCCCGATCCCTTGACTTTTGTCGACCCTATAATTGAACAGATATATTTCACAAGCAATACCGACATACAATTCTTTGGGATAGACGACAACGACGATATAGTAGGGGAAATCCAAAGCACTGGACAGGAGTACATGTTTTCGCCGGTGCCCGAGCCATCCTCAGTGCTCCTTCTGTCGGCCGCGCTGCTGGCAGTGGGATTCGCGGCACGAAAACGAATTGCCCGGGGCCTCTAAGTCCTGCAACCCGAATGAAGGGTTGACCTCTCCCACGCCACGCAGAACCCGCCACTTCCAGCGCCGAACGTATTGCCCGTAATGACGCCCGCCTTGGCCGGTACGGTTACCATATCATTTTTAGCTGCCACAACAGATATTGAACATAATCTGACGATGATCCGCCAGGGGAGTCCAGTCCGTTTTTACCAAGCAGATATCGGCGATGCCGATGCAGTTGCGAAGAATCTATTCGAGAAGTGCGGCCCGATGCTATGATCCATCTGGCGGCACGTGCTGGCGTCCGGCCGTCGCTAGAGCAACCTCTATTGTACGAAAGAGTCACCATGTTAGCCGGCCGATATCGCCTTATGCGGCGACTAAATTGGCTGGCGAGCACCTCTGCTATACGTACTCCCACCTGTACAGGATGCCGGTCGTCTGCCTACGCTTCTTGAGTTGTGTACGGCCCTCGCCAGGGGCCTGATTTAGCAATTCACAAGTTCACCAGGCATGATCGAGTGTGGCAAGGCAATTCCAGTTTTCGGTGACGGCACCAGTGGTCGGGATTACACCTTTATCGACGATATCGTACAGGGCGTTCTTGCCGCGCTGGCGTACGACTGCAAGTTCGAAACCTTCGATTTGGGCAACTCGCATCCCATAGATCTGAAAACGGTTATCACCACCATCGAACGGTTGCTCGGAAAAACAGCGGTCCTTCAAAGATTGCCTGTGCAGCCGGGAGATGTGCCCATCACCTACGCAGATATCTCTAAGGCTCGTGCGCTGCTGGGTTACGATCCAGCCACCTCCTTCTCGGATGGTGTGAAGCACTTTATTGAATGGGTTCGATCAAGACACCAAGTGCCCGGCATTGCCGCCAATGAGTGATGACGTTCTCATTCCCCAAAATGGAATTAGCCGGACCAGGGCCGAATCACGTTCTTCCGCCACTGATTGCACACTTGGTATATCGGTTTGATGTCGGTGGCCTGGAGAGCGGAATTCTCAAGTTGATAGAGTACATTCCTGCCGAGAAGTATCGGCAAGCCATCGTCTGCATGGCGGATTACACCGACTTTCGTCACCAAATCAGCCGGCGCGATATTCCAATATTTGCCATTCACAAGCGCCCAGGAAAGGATCTCCTTGCTTATGAGCGTTTATGGCGGTTACTACATGACCTAAAGCCCGCGATTCTGCACACGCGGAACCTCGGTACGTTGGAAGGACAGGTCTGCGGCTTCCTGGCAGGCGTTCCTGCCCGCGTGCATGGCGAACACGGCCGGGATGTCTATGACCTTTATGGAGATAACCGTAAATACAACGTGCTGCGAAAAGCGCTTCGCCCGGTAATTCACCACTACACCGCGGTCAGCAAAGATCTAGCAGGCTGGCTGGCCGTAAAGAATGGAATTAGAGCTTGCCAAATTACGCAGATTTCCAACGGTGTGGATTGCGACCGTTTTCATCCCCTTGCGTCGCGAGACAGCTGCTCAGCACTCTACGGCTTTGCTTCCGAAAATAGCTTCGTGATCGGAACTGTGGGGCGAATGCAGGCGGTCAAAGATCAACTGACGCTCGTCCGCGCTTTTCTTGAGCTTCGGAGGCGCAAGGTCACGGGCCACGACCGGCTGCGGCTCGTGCTCATCGGCGAGGGACCATTGCGCGAGTCGTGCCTTCAGTTACTGCGGGACGCCGGTGCCGAACAAGCTGCCTGGCTCCCAGGTGAGCGCCGGGATGTGGCCGAATGCCTACAGTCGTTTGACTTGTTCGTGCTGCCTTCTCTCGGCGAAGGTATGTCGAATACAATCCTGGAAGCCATGGCCTCGGGGCTCCCGGTGATTGCCACCCGTGTCGGAGGGAATCCGGAACTGGTTGATGAAGGGCAGACGGGGTTTCTGGTCCCCCCCGCCAGTCCTGCGGCTCTGGCCACAGCCATTCAGTGGTACATCGACAACCCCAGCCTGATTGCGATACATGGGCGGGCCGGAAGGGCAAAGGTCGAAGGCCAGTACGGCATCAAATCAGTGATCGAACGGTATCTAGCGGTTTATGATCGAGTGTTGCAACAACACCCCCAGACTCAGCGATGACCCTGACCGTTATGTTACGTTCTAGGCCGCAGCGCCGAGTTTTATCCTGTCCCTATTGCGAGTGGTCTGCCAACTCCTGCGCTTCTGGCCTCTCAGCGCTTGGCTTGATTCACTAAGTCAGGGCGGAAAAGTGTGACCTCGGGGACACCTAGAGCAAGATGATCGATCAATTCCACGCCTTGCATCAGAGAATGGTCCTGGTTCGAGACTTCGTATTTCCATGCCCCAAAACGCCCGCGGCTGTAAACGCCGCAGGACTCAAGAGCAGGGAGCACCGAATTGATCACATCGTCGCGGCGCCGGTAAGGGGTGGGGTAGCCATGGCAGGCCGAATGCTTCCATACGCTCACGATGTGACTAGCGGAGTCGACAAGGCGATTCTCAAGAAGTGCTGAGATTACTTCGTCTATCAGTCGTTCCGTTTCAACCGGCTTGCACGGGGACTCGGCAACTTCAACCATCAGCGACCATTGGGACGAGGCATTCGGAACATTGTGCGGCGAGTAGTTCGAAAATACCGTTGCCCGGTAAAACGGAGAGTTCGCCTCTGGAAAATACATCCAGCACTTCGGCCTGAGAGAGGGCGGCGGTTCGCCCTTCAGGCCGATGCCGATCACGTGTACGGTTGAGTATCTCAGCAGATCCACGCAGCTTTTGTACTCATTTAGATCGGAATGTTTCACCAGCATGTCCAATGGCATCGTCGAGATGAGGATGTCAAAGGGTTCGGTGCTACCGTCAGTAAGCCGGAGCCTCTTGTGGGTCGAGTCGAGATATTCCACTCCGGTGTTGTATCGGATATGGTCCCCCGGTAGGCTTGCTGCTAAACGCCGCCAGATCTCGCCGGTGCCGCCCCGCCGCGGAAACCGGAACCGGTTATTGGGCCCCCAAGAAAGGTCATCGCGGCCGTCCAGCACGTTGAAGACTATGCGCTCCAAGTCCACCTGTGCGACGCGCTCCCCAACCCACTGAAAATCCATCTCCTCAGGTGGGTACGCCCACACCTTGAAGTTGTAAGGAAGCATGAAATGGCGTGCAATCCCCTCTCCAAAGTTGGAGCGGATCCACTCAGCAAAATTTGCAGGCGCAGCATTCCTTTGGCTGACAGCTCGGATCAAACCTCTCAGGCACTCGCGCATGACGTCCGGCGGAAGATGGCGGATATTGTTCTGGAACGGATATGGGATGAAGGTGTTTTGCATCCAGATCCAGGACTCCCGCTCATGCCACAACCAGTCATTCGGCAGCAAGCGGTCCATGAGGTCATCAAAGTACTGATAATGAGAGAACTGGACGTGACCACCCACGTCCCAAGTAAAACCGTGGTCATCCACGAATGAGGATGCCAAACCTCCAGGGTGAGGTTGGCGCTCCAGCACCACAAAGTTTCGGATACCACATTCAATAAGGCGGTGGGCGCTACCCAGACCCGTCGGGCCTGCTCCGACGATCACGATTCTTTTGTCGCCGAGACGTGTATCGCTCATCATGTGTGTACAATGTGCTCCTCTGGACTGAGGCGTCCAGTTGTCAGTCTTATGAACGCATATCGTTGTCGGTCCCGATAACCTCCCAGCCCTCAGCCGAGAGTTGGCGGACGCATTCCGAGCCGATCAGCCAGCCGGATTCTCTGATCAGAGCCTTCATAGCCAAGATCAATCCTACTATTACACGCTCCTGCACGGCAAACCGGGCGGCGCCGTCGCTAAACCTGGTTGGGAGGCCCTCAACGCTGCTCTGCTGTCCTGCGGATGAAGACGTATTCGTTGCAACCCAGCAACCCACCTTTGGTGGTTAAACGCGTCAACGCGAAGCCGCGGCGCAAATAAAAATCCAGGATAGCCTCCGGCTTGGCGACCTCAAAGGGATAACCGCCTACCCAGTCGATCAAATCTCGCCAGGGAGACATGCCACGCTCCTGGCCCGCGTTCCGCCATGTCTCGAACGGCCTCCCGCGCAGAAAGTCCTTTAGCGTGCTCCGCCAGTAGAAATGCACTAGCACCGGAATTGTGACCAGGAAGCGCAGACCGCCAGGCAACCGGTTGTAAGTTCGCTTGATCGCTCGCCAGCGGTCGCTGATCTTGCCTTGATCGTTGTAAATGGCGATGAACAGCTTCCCGCTTGGCGCTACCAGTCTACCGACGTTGTCCAGAGCCTGCCACATGGCGCCGGTATGATGCAGAACTCCCCACGAGTAAACCACGTCAAACGAGCCCAGGCTGGCAAGGTAACCGGCATCCAGGGCTGAGCCTTCTTCTATGCGCCAGTCCGGGTCTTGCGGGAAGTACCGCAGGCGCAATTCCTTGGCGCATGCTACCGATTGCAGATCGAAATCGAAGCAATGCACGAGGGCTCCCAGACGGCGCGCCGCCAAGCTGAAGAGACCACTGCCGCAGCCGATGTCCAGGAACGCCTTGCCGCGTAAATCGGAAACTTCGAGCATGCGGCGCAGGGAGTCTTCCGCCCTTGTGATGCGCGCCTCGTCAAGGACAGATAGGAAACGCTGCCAGTTTTGCCCAAAGGCGAAGCGCTCGCGAGCGGCGATCTCTTCCTGCGCGGTAACAGGCATCAACCTCACTGTAGCCCAGCTCTTCAGACGATGTTAACCAGGATCTGCATTTTGGCTTCTTGGGTTCTCCGAAGTATACATCCAAACCGGTCGCTCCAACGCCGTCATTAAAGTGTTTTAATCTTGGCCAACCCGCCGTCTACGTCCCTAGGAACAAATGGCGCGCGAAGTGCTAAGGAGAACGGTCGAGTCGTCGCTGAATACGATGAAGCCAAAGAAGTTGATATGCGTCGGGGGAGCACGCCCGAACTTCATGAAGCTTGCTCCAATCATGCGGGCCCTAGAGCAACCCCCGGAATTCGATCCGGTGCTTGTGCATACCGGTCAGCACTACGATCAGGCGATGTCCGGCCAGTTTTTCCGTGAACTTGGACTGCCCTGCCCCAGCCGGCTTTCAACCTCGAGGTAGGTTCCGCCTCGCACGCACAGCAGACAGCGGAGGTGATGAAGCGCTTCGAACCGGTTGTGCTCGAAGTGCAGCCCGACGGCGTGTTGGTTGTAGGGGACGTCAACTCCACCGTCGCCTCAGCGCTGGTAGCCAAGAAACTGCAGATTCCTGTGGTCCATCTGGAGGCTGGATTGAGGAGTTTCGACCGGTCGATGCCTGAGGAGATCAACCGTGTAGTTACCGATGCCATTTCCGATATTCTGTTGGCCAGCGAAGAGAGTGGCCGGCGAAACCTGCTTGCGGAAGGAATCCCCAGCGAGCGCATTTATCTGGTCGGCAACGTCATGATCGATTCTCTGCGACTGAATCTGGAGAAGGCGCAATCCTCGGATATCTTGAACCGGCTCCACATTAAAGGCGAACCCTACGGCGTAGTCACACTCCACCGGCCAGCCAACGTCGATGATCAAGAACAGTTCGGCGAGATTCTGAGTGCCTTGGCGATTATCTCGGAAACGGTACCGTTGTACTTTCCGGTGCATCCACGTACACGATTGAGTCTGGCCGGTTGCGGGATACCAGTAGGGGGCCGAATCCATCTGGCCGACCCACTGGCTTATACCGAATTTCTTTGCCTAATGTCGAAAGCTTCGGTGGTCCTTACCTATTCCGGCGGTATTCAAGAGGAAACTACTGCACTCGGCATCCCTTGCCTCACGCTGCGCAATAACACCGAACGACCGGTCACCGTCGACGAAGGGACAAACACGCTGGCGGGCACTCGCAAAGAAACTATCCTGGCTGCCTGGGACGAGGTGAAGCGGGCGCCTAAAACTGGCCGTATTCCAAAGTACTGGGATGGCAACGCGGCCGTCCGTTGCGTGACTGTCCTCCGCGATTATTTATCCGCCACAGCCTGAGCAGACTCCAGGACCTCCCGAATCAGCCTTCCATACTCTTCCACAAGCCGCGGGCGCTCGTACCGTCGGATAGCCTCCCAATTAGGCTCGTATTCGCAGCTACCAGCCTCCGCCTGTGCCAAAGCGCGGAGTAGCATTTGGCGAATGGCCTGCTGGTCGCCAGGATCCGCGCACCAACCCGCTCCGGTCTCCCGCAGAATCTGCTGAACTTCCCCATCCGGCGGCGAAAGAGCCAGAATTGGTTTTCCGGTAGCCATATACTCGTAGAACTTGCCAGGTATACTGATTGGATCGGTCATGGTCAACAATAGATAGTCCGTCTCCTCCACGTAGCGGAATGCCTCAGATTGCGGCATAAAGCCGAGGATCTTGACAGGGCTGAGGCTGGAGTCGAGAAACGGACGCTCGCCGTCCACCACACGGCCGATGAATCGGGTCTCGAAGCGCTCGCGGGCCTCCTCTGGCAACGAGTCGAGCGCTTTGAGGTAATAGCGTGGCGACGAGTTCTTGTAAATCGTCCCCATGTGCGTCACGATCACTCTCCTACCTTCGTGTCGGCGCGGCTTGAAGTCTGCGAGAACGACAGGATCGTAGCCGTTTGGCAGGCAGTGAAACTTGGTGTGCGGCTGTGTGGGATAGCGCTCCCGAATCTCCCGCAATGAGGATTCCGTCACTGCCACCACTAGATCGGAAAGTTCCACAGTAGTGCGTTCGATCTCCGCAGCGCGGCGCCGTGTGTAGGCGTTGCTCTGAAACTCGTTGTTGTTGAGATAGAAGGTCAACCACTCATCTCGGAAATCGCTGATGAGCTTCAGGTTCGGGAAGCTCGTCTTGAGTGCCGTTCCCACCAGGAAAGCCGAGAAGGGTGGGGCGGTCACGAGCACGGCGTCAATGTGGTGGCGGCGCACGACGCGGCGCGCGGCGCGCACCGCAAACGGCACCCACACGATTTCCGGCTCCGGGCAGAACACTCTCTGAGCCAACCGCGTTGCCAGCGACGGTCCGCCGGCCGGTCTTGCTGAACCGGGTAGCCGCACGCTCCCAGTGCTGTGCGATATCCACTTCCAGATTCTCTGCCGAAGCTCAAATGGGATCTCGGGCGTAAACGCAGAATGAATCGAGATCGAATCGGGAACATGTTTGAGCAGACTAGAATCGTACACCGGGCCGGCCGCATTACGGGCCTTCAGCACGTGCACGTCATACCCGGACTGCGGCAAATACCGGGCCAGACTGAGCGCGCGCTGTACCGCGATGCCGCCCATCGGCGGAAATAGATATGAAACAATCAAAATGCTTGGCTTGCGCACACCGCCTTCGTCTCGCTGCGAATGCATTTGTCTACCCCTACACTAAGGTCAGAAATACTTCTTTGCCAAGCAGCTGAAACGCTCCCTCGCTCACATCCTGGCCCTGTTCGGGGTCCACACCGGCCGCTGCTGCCTGCGGATGCCGCGCACTATGCCTCTTAGAGCCGCCACATTCACCATGCAGAAGTAGTAGGGAACGCGGAACGGAAGCGCTGCCCGATTGGGTGCACGCCAGGCAAACACGGCGAGCACATAGAATGCCACCTGCGCGGCCAGCATGCCCGCCCACCACAGCGAACCGAGGGCTACCAGACCGCTCGCCAGGAACATGAAAATCAGGTAGAACGGCACGAACCAGCGCAGCAGTTTGTGCGATACGT
>OBLU010001240.1_pt1 | contig 23790 bp, 26 predicted proteins | sample 1518681 | NCBI WGS metagenome assembly OBLU01 (sample SAMEA3539304, study PRJEB22396) | soil metagenome | biome: tundra; feature: field; material: soil | place: USA | collected 2010-05 | depth 0.15 m
GGGGCGGAAGATTCTGATCTCCGGCGGTGGAAGGTGCAACTTTACGAATCTGCATTGCGCGCCAGAGAACTTCATCTCTGAAAATCCGCACTTTGCCAAGTCAGCACTGGCGTTGTATCGGCCGCGCCACTTTATTGAGCTGGTGGAGCGCTACGGAATTCAGTGGCATGAGAAGACGCTGGGGCAACTCTTCTGCGACGGGTCGGCGCGGGCGATTCTGGACATGCTGCTGGCGGAATGCGAGCGAGCCCAGAAGATGCATGGCAGCGTGGAGCTCGTGCTGAACGCCCGGAGGATCGCGGTCGAGGGCACGAGCGGCGAGTTTTGCGTGGAATGCTCGGAGGGCTCATTCAGGGCTGGCGCGGTGGTGGTGGCTGCGGGCGGGCTGTCGATTCCCAAGCTGGGTGCAACAGGACTGGGGTACGATTTGGCGCGGCAGTTTGGGCTAAAAGTGGTGGCACCGCGGCCAGCGCTGGTTCCCCTGGTGCTTGACGGAGCTGAGGCGGCGTGGACGGAGTTGGCCGGTGTTGCAGCGGAGGTGGTGGCTCAAGCGGGCGGTGCGAAGTTTCGGGGGAAGATGCTGGTGACACATCGTGGGCTGAGCGGGCCGGCCGTGTTGCAGGCTTCAAGCTACTGGAAACCCGGCGAACCGCTGGTGGTGGACTTTTTGCCGGACGCTTCAACGGCCTCTGTATTGTGGCCTTTGAGGGAGCCGGGAGCGCGGCGGGATGCGGCGGCATTGCGCCAGGCGCTGCGGACAGCGCTGCCGCAACGGTTGGCAACTCATTTGGCCGCGGTCGGGGCGCCTGCGGGATGGTCGAATACTGCTCTCGAAGCTCGCGAGAAAAATCTGCACAGGTGGTCTTTTCATCCTGTCGGGACAGAAGGATTTGAGAAGGCAGAAGTGACGGCCGGGGGCGTGGACACAAACGGATTGCAGGCACGCACGATGGAGGTCCGCAGCGTGCCGGGACTGTTTTTCATCGGCGAAGCTGTCGATGTGACCGGGCAACTGGGCGGGTTCAATTTTCAGTGGGCGTGGGCTTCGGCGGCGGCGGCGGCGAAGGCGGTGTAACGTCAGCACCGGTTCTATTGTCGAATGCTGAGTTCATTCGGACGAGGCGTTCGGTTTGAGCGGCTTGCGAAAGGTGAGGCAATAGAGTTTGCCGCCGGCAATCTCCCGCGCTTTGACCTCGGTCATATCCTCGGGAACGAGGTCGATGGGACAGCGCACTTTTTCACTTCCGGCCTCAAAATTGCTACGCGTGAGCGGGTTCCGCTGGTAGTGGTCCCTTACCGTCTTTTCCGTTTCGTCGACGATGACGATCTTGGTGCCGGGGCGGGCAACCCAGATCATTTCCTTGATGGCGCGGGCTTTGTCGGTGAAGAAGTTGATGCCGCCCACGTGAAAAACGCAATCGAATGCCTCCACGCGGAAAGGCAGCCGCTCAGCCTCGCCATGGAACAAGTGCGCTTGGCGGTGCCATTTCTTGAGATTCTTTTGGCATTTGCGCAACATTCCCCAGGAGAGATCGATCCCATAGAACTGTATGTTTTCGGGCAGATAACGCAGGTTTGCGCCGGTGCCCACTGAGACTTCCAAAACCCGCGCGCCTTCTGAAATTTCCAGCTCGGGGATGTATTCCTTGCGATAGTCGGGTTTGCGAGTAACCCAGTGATAGAGTCGCTCGGCGAGATCATAGCCCGGAGCGATGCGGTCATACATGGCCTGGTACTTCAAATTCGGCCCGGTCACGGTGCTGACGAAGAGTGGAATTCCATCGCGGATGGGATAGACGCGTCCGGTTGCCGTGTTACGCAGCGTGTTGCCGTCCAACTCGAACGCATATCGCGTGTCCGGGTCGCACAGTACAGACAAAACATCGTCTTCTCTGATTGTTCGCGGCATTTCTTTCGGAGCACCAATACCCGCTTCAGCCCCAAAACTAACATACGCTCCGTCGGGATTCAGCGTTCCACCATGCGGCCCGTCACCAACCCATAACCCCCGCTGCTACAATCGAAAAGGCGCAAACCGATCAGTCTTTGAAGGCTTTTTTGAATAAACAGTTCGACCCCCGACCGATGACTCTCCATCTCTTCAATACCCTTTCGGGACAAGTGGATGAACTCGTCCCCGCGGACGGCCTAGCCCTGCGGATGTATGCTTGCGGGCCGACGGTCTACGATTACGGCCACATCGGCAATTTTCGTACTTTTCTGCAGGTCGACGTGCTGCGCCGCCTCCTCAAGTTGACCGGTATCCGCATCCAGCACGTGATGAATATTACCGACGTGGACGACAAGATCATTCGCAATGCGGTCCAGGCAGGCATCCCCATCAGCGAATACACGCCGCCTTTTATTAAGGCTTTTTTTGAGGACCTCGATTCTCTCCGCATCGAGCGGCCTGAGCAGATTGCACGAGCCACAGAGCACATTCCGCGCATGGTGAAACTGGTGCAGGAACTGGCCGCAGTCGGTGCGGCCTACCAGACCGAAGATGGGAGCTGGTACTTTCGTCTGGCATCGTTTCCCGAATACGGGAAGCTGAGCAAAAAAGACCTGAGCGGCATGGAAGACGGTGCTCGTGTGGACGTGGACGAGTACGAAAAGGATTCGGCACGCGACTTTGCGCTGTGGAAGGCCGCCAAACCCGGCGAGACGGCATGGGAGACGGCGATTGGCCGCGGCCGGCCAGGCTGGCACATTGAGTGCTCGGCGATGGCAATGGAGTATCTGGGCGACAGCTTCGACCTGCACACGGGCGGCGAAGACTTGATGTTTCCGCACCATGAGAACGAGATTGCGCAGAGCGAGAGCGTGACCCACAAACCCTTTGCGCGGCATTGGATGCATGTGCGGTTTTTGCTGGTGGGCGGGCGCAAGATGTCGAAGAGCGAGGGGAATTTCTTTACCTTGCGCGACTTGCTGCTGAAGGGTTATAAAGCGTCGGCAATACGTCTGGCGCTGATTTCAGTCCCCTACCGGCACCAGCTCAACTTCACGTTCGACGGACTTGTAGAAGCGACGAACGCGATTCAACGGCTGCGCACATTCCATGAGAGGCTGGTGAAGGGAGCCTACCCGCAGGGCGAAAATCCGCTGTTGCAGGCAGCCGCGGAGAAGGCGCAGACGGAATACATGGCGGCACTGGCCAATGACTTGAACACCGCCGAGGCGCGGGCGCCCATCTTTGACCTGATTCGCACTGCGAACACGGCAATCGATCAGGGGCAACTGCATGCCGGGGATCGAGACGCGATATTGGAAGTGCTGGCGAGTTTCGATGCGGTGTTCGACGTGATCGAGGATCGCGATGCGGAACCGACGCGGCGGGCGATTGAGTGGGCGGAACGGGCCGGGCGGCTGGGCGAGGTTGCGCCCGAACTGCTCGTGCGTCAGTCATTGAGCGATGAGGCGGTGGATGCGCTGATAGCAGAGCGCACGCTGGCCAAGCGGCAACGCAACTTTGCCCGAGCCGATCAGATTCGCAATGAGCTGGCGGAAAAAGGCATTGTGATTGAAGATGCAAAAGACGGCGTGCGATGGAAGCGGAAGTAGCGGAGCCGGCGCTCAGGACCACGAAGTAGGAGTTTGTCCCCATGGAAGCCAACGAAGCGCAGGAGTTGCAGGAGAATGCGGAGCACGGGTCGCGCGAGTCGACAATGCGCCCGGTCGCATTCACGATGAGCGTGCTGGCGGTGCTGGTGGCCGTGACCACGGTGCTAGGTCATCGCACTCACACGGAAGCAGTGCTGAACCAGAACAAGGCCACCGACCAGTGGAACCTTTACCAGGCAAAGAAGATTCGTTCGAACAATACCCAGCTTGCTGCCGATCTGCTGAGCGTGATGACCGTGGAGGATAAGACCGCAGCAGCGAAGATTGCCAAGCAGTATGCCGATCACCAGGCAAAGTGGGTCGATGATCTGAAGGAAGAGCAGGACAAAGCCGAAGCGCTCGAGACGAAGGTGGAAGAGGCCGAGGCCCGCGCCAATCGCTTTGACCTGGCCGAGGCGCTGCTCGAGATCGGTCTCGTCATCACCTCGGTCACGCTGCTGACGCGCAGTCGGGTCTACTGGTACCTGGGCATCGTCTTTTCACTTGCGGGAATTGCGTCGGCGGTGTCGGTGTTGTTCCTGAAGTAGAGTTGCGCGGCGATTGGCCGCGTAGTCCTGCAACGCAGAACATGGTAGACTGGCGGCGAAATGAGCCTTCGTCTGTTGGTTCCCTTATTCATTCTTTGCGGTGCATCGCTGCTGGCGCAGGCTCCCACGCGAACATCCGAGACGCACACCAGCCCGCTTGGCTTCAGCTATAGCTTGCCTAATGATTGGGACGTGATCGATTCCCAGTTGTCGCTACCGGAGGTGAAGCGGCAACAGTCGCAACGCGCATCGTCCGACGAAGAAAAGAAGGGCATCCAGTGCGTCCAGATCGCGCTGACTGCGCGGCATGGCACTCCCGCCTCCGTGGTGGTCGTGGTTGCGTTGCCTTTCGCCTGCTTTGGGCAACAGATGACAGAGAAGGATCTGCCGGGCTTCGCCCAGGGCGCTTCGCAGGGAATCAAGAGGTCGTTTGTTGTCGCCGATCCAGTCTATGGCGCTTACACGCTGGGTACGCACAGTTTTTGGATCGAGCGCGCCACGGGAACAATGATCGGCCATCCCCAAGCGAAGTACACGGTAGAGATTGCCTGCAGCCTGCTGCAGAAAGGCGCCGTGTGCTGGATGACGATGGCCGCGGATAGCACGGGTCTCGAGACCTTTGAACACGGCGACGTCACACTGGACGACGACACGCCGGTCGCGCTGGTACCGGCTTCCGCTTTCGACAAGAAGCCCGGCTCTTAGGCACTTCCTCTACTCGGCCGGAATTTGCTCCAATTCTCTTGTAGGCCGCGGCTTGGTCCTGACCTGCGCCGTTGTCAGCAAGAACACGGCGACGATGATGCCAAGCATTCCCGCAAACTCCTCCGCCTCGGGTCGTTCGTGAAGCAGAGAGATCCCCAGCAAAACGGCCACGACCGGGTTGACGTACGCATACGAGGCGACCTTGGCCACGGGGACATGCTCGATAAGATAGATGAAGGCGGTGTAGCCCAGCAGCGAGCCGCCGGTGATGAGCCATGCCAGGGACCCCGCCGCTGCGCCGTTCAAATGAAAGCGCGGCCACTGGCCCAACGCTGTTCCAACCAGAATGTTGAACGCACCCGCGGCGAGCATTTGCCATGCCGCGGCCACAAAGCTGTTCACGGGGAGCCGCATTCGCCGCGACAAAATGCTGCCCAACGCCCATGAGAGGGCGCCCCCAAGCAGTGCAGCGATAGCCCACAAGAGGGCTGGATTACCGCCAAATCCGTGACTCAGCGACGGCCACAGCAAGACAGCAAGCCCCGCAAAACCCAGCGCCATGCCCACCCATCCACGTACAGGCAGTGGCTCGCCGCCCGGCAGGAACATCTCAATGAGCGCCACATAAAGTGGGATCACGGCTAATACCAACGAGGCCAGGCCGCTGGGAACGGTCTCCTCGGCATACACCAGGCCCACGTTGCCGCCACCAAGCAGCAGCAACCCCATCAGGCCGAGCAGCAGCATGACTTTGGGTGGCCATGCCAGGCGAAAGCCGCGCCATCGGCACCAGGCCAGGAGAATGGCGCCAGCGATTGTGAAGCGCGTCCCCGCCAGCAACAGCGCCGGCATGTGCGCCGCGCCGATGCGAATGGCCGTAAAGGTTGACCCCCAGAAGAAATACACGCTTGCGAATGCAAGTACGATGGCGGCGCGGGGGGCTCGCTTTGGGGCAGCGTGGATTGCGGTGTCCTGGTCGATCGCCATGGAGTTGATTTCATCGTAGTCCCAGCCGTGGCCGGACGCTTCCTGCATCTTGCGACGCCCGGATGGCGGCGCAACGCTGGTTTCGCATTTTGACCCCGTGCTATCCTCATAACCAGCGGATCTCCATGCATAAGCACGCCTCAAGCGCGACGCCTCTCATGCCAGCCTCCAAGCGCTGGTCGCGGTCGCGTGCGCGCTGCATTTGTCCGCGCCGCCATTTGCGCGTGCTGCCTACCCGCACTCGACCTAGCCTCTTCGGCGGCGACTAGAACCAAACCGCCGAAGATCCTCGCCTGCTTTGCGTACCTTCGGGTCCGTAGAACTGGATGACCCCTTCCAGCCGGGGTCCACGGCCAAGCTCCATCCACCGTTGTTGATTTGGAACGGAGCCGCATCAACGAATCTGCCGAGGAGACAAGAAGATGACCAAGCAAGAAATGCATGCGCAGTACGGACCCAAGCTCATTGGAACTCTGCCCGGACCGAAGGCAAAGGCTGCAGTCGAGGCGGATACCCGGCTCATCTCGCCCAGCTACACCCGCTCGTATCCGCTGGTGGCCAAGCGCGGCCGCGGTATTCGAGTGGAAGATGTAGACGGCAACGAGTTTCTCGATTTCGCTGCGGGCATCGCCGTGGTTTCGACCGGCCATTGCCATCCTGAAGTTGTTGCGGCAATCCAGAAACAGGCCGCGGAGCTGATTCATATTTCGGGCACAGATTTTTATGACGAACATCTGACCGACCTCGCCGACCGCCTGAGTGCCGTGGCGCCGATGCCCGGGCCGCATCGCTTTTTCTATGGCAATTCCGGAGCCGAGGCAATTGAATGCGCGCTTAAGCTGGCCCGCTATCACACGGGGCGGCAGCAGATCATCTCGTTCTTCGGCGCATTCCACGGGCGCACCATGGGGGCCTTGTCGCTGACCGGCTCGAAGCCTCAACAGAAGCGGCGGTTTGCACCGCTGGTGCCGGGCGTGACCCACATCCGCTATCCCTATGCCTATCGCGGATGCTCCGGCGGACCGCAGGAAGAGGAAGCGTTCAGCATGGGCTGCGCGCGGTTCATCGAGGAGAAGCTATTCAAGACCGTGCTGCCTCCGGAGGAAGTGGCGGCCATCTTTATCGAGCCGATTCAGGGGGAAGGCGGCTACGTGGTTGCGCCCGATAATTTTCTGCAGGAGCTGCGCGCCGTCTGCGACCGGCACGGCATTCTGCTGGTGGTAGATGAAGTGCAATCGGGCGCGGGCCGCACCGGCAAGTGGTGGGCTATCGAGCACTCCGGTGTGGAGCCGGACATGGTTTGCATGGCCAAGGGAATCGCGAGCGGCATGCCGCTGGGCATCTGCATGAGCCGTGCCGAGATCATGGATTGGGTGCCGGGCTCACACGCCTCCACGTTCGGCGGCAACCCGGTATCGATTGCCGCTGCGTTGGCAACAATGGACATTATCGAGCGCGAAGCGATGGCCAATGCCGGTCACGTGGGAGGCCTGATGCTGGAGCGGCTGCAAGGATGGAAGCAGACTCATCCGCTGGTGGGCGATGTGCGCGGGCGCGGACTGATGATCGGCATCGAGCTCGTAAAAGACAAGGTCACGCGCGAGCCAATCACTGCAGTGCGCAACCGGGTGGAGACGCTGGCCTTTGAGCGCGGACTGATGGTGCTGGGCTGCGGCGAGACATCGCTTCGGCTGTGTCCTCCGCTGATCGTCAACGAATTCGAGGCCACCGTGGCGCTCGACACTTTGGAAGAAGCGCTAAGCGTGGCTGAGAGGGAATACGCGCACGCGGGCGAATTGGCGGCGACCACGGCGTAACGATCTGGATTGAACCTTGAAGCCCGTTCCCGACCTGGGAACGGGCTTTCTTGCGCGCACTCATCGGCCCCCGCTACCTTGCGCCAAAGCCCTTGCCACGCACGGCTGAGTAAACGGCGTCAAAGGCCTTCAGGCTATCGACATTCGCAACGCCGCCGACGGTGATGGGATCACGCAGATACTGAACCTTATTTTCAGCATTTGTGAAGGCCGGCCACAAGGGAAGGTCGGTGCCATTCGGATTGCCCGACCGTGCAAAATTGACCCAATAGGCGGACATCTCTTCGGCCAGCTTCCGATCCGCAGCGGTCCATTTCCAGGGATCCTGGTCGAGATGGTCGAAGACATACCAAAGCTCGGCGAAATGGCTTGCGCCCCACCCAGCGTAGATCGAACCGGATGGGAATGGCGGCTCCTGGCTGAATGAATAGTAGTAGACGGGGCTTTTTCCGGTTGCTGCCTGCAACCTGGCCCATACCCACATGTCCCAGCCGAAGCGAAGGTCGCGCTCGAGGCCAAGGCGCGCAGCCTGCGCTGTTTCGTCAGTGGCGTGGGGATAGGCCGCGAGCAATTGAGGCGGCAACTTCCCGTAACTTTGCTCGATGCCGGCGTCGAACGTCGCAGCCGTCACGTGGGTCGAATCCACCAGGGAGCGCGCCTCTTCCGCATTCGAACCCAGGAGCAGTGGCACGTCGTTCTGCCGGCCTGAATTGAAAGCTTCATAAGGCGAAAGCGGGAGCAGGCACGGTTCAATGACCGGGTGCACGATTCCGCCGGCGTTGCCGGTGAGCTGGGCGGCGGGCAGACTGCGCAGTTGTGCGAGGGTGGTTGCACCGAGAGATGCGGCGTACTTTTCTCCGTCCGGTTCTGCGTTCGCGAGCAGGTATTTGGGCGCGAGTTGGACCGGCTCAAAAAGACCGCCGCTTTCGCCGATGGCGCGATGGAACAATCCCTCCGCGAGGGGCGATGCCATGAGGATACTGACGGAGATTGATCCTGAAGATTGGCCGGCGATGGTCACGCGGCTCGGGTCGCCGCCAAAGACTGCAATGTTTTTCTGCACCCATTGAAGTGCGGCGATCTGGTCCATTAAACCGTAGTTTCCCGACGAGTGGTGCGGCGATTCGCGCGTGAGCTCGGGAAGCGCGAGAAACCCAAGCGGGCCGAGCCTATAAGCGATGGTGACAACAACTACACCTTTGTGCGCGAGCCGATCGCCCCAGTACAACGGCATTGAGGACGAACCGTTAATGTAGCCGCCGCCATAGATCCACACGATGACCGGCACACGCTGAGCCGCGCGCTTTGTCGGTGTCCAGATGTTGAGATAAAGGCAGTCTTCGCTGACCTTGGGTGGCTTTTCGCCGGGCATCGACACGCCGGTTTGCATGCATGCCGGAGCAAAGTCATCCGCTTTGCGCACACCGCTCCAGGAGGCGACCGGCGCAGGGGCACGCCAGCGCAGCTCGCCCACCGGCGGGGCAGCAAAGGGGATGCCTTTGTAGACGTTCAAGCCGCCATCGCGCAGGCCGGAGATGGTACCGGACGCCCTATGCACACGTTGTGCAAATGTGAAGCTGACCAACTGGAGAGCCACAACCACTACGCTTGCAAACCGCCATTGCTTTCGCATAAAGGTCCCTCCACTTGCGTTGCCGTTCGTTGTAGAACGCGACTCCCAAGTGGGCTTGAAAGCGGCAGGGTGCATCCGAAGGGGGCTCGGATGCGAATTCCCCACGACATAGTACGGATTTGTGTGGATACTTGTTGCGCCATATTCCTCGCTTAGGCTGATTTGCGTCGCGCGTGGAACAAGGTGAGAATGGACTGCGACGGGTTGGGCTTATGGGACTGGGATTGCAGATGCGGATTGGGTGGTTGGAGCGAGGCTTGGCACGGCTGGATCGGGTGGCGCAGTGGCGCGGCTGCGCTGAAAGCCTGCCTGCGCATCTGAATACTGGAATTGAGGGCGAGGACGCGGCATTCTTTTTTCTGCGCCGCAAGGGGTATACGGTGGTGGCGCGGCGCTGGTCGTCGGGCGATGTGCCGGGCGACGTCGACCTGATTGCGTGGCAGGGGCCGATGCTCTGCTTTATCGAAGTGAAGACCCGCACTGCACGCGATGCAACTCCCGCGGAAGCGGCGGTGGATGGTCACAAGCGGGCTGTGTTGCGGCGCCTGGCTCGGCGCTATGTGCGCCAGTTACCGAGCGAAACTGCGCCGTCGGTGCGCTTTGACGTGGTGAGCGTCTACTTGGTTCCGGGACAGACAAAGGACTTTGTGCACTTCGAGAGCGCGTTCGGATGGAGTGAACACGGTGGAGGTGATTAGTCCTGCGCATCCTGAAACTCATCGTGCCAAGCCATTTGGATGGCTTCGAGCCGGGACTCGTTGGATTTGGTGGGGTCGTCAGCGAAGCCGCTGAGCTCCGTGACGTAGCGGTGCAGATCGGTAAATCGCACGGTGAGTGGGTCCAGGTCTGGATACTTCTCCTGCAACTGAATGCCGATTTCTTCGGCGTCGGTCCACATGATTTCGCGCGGCATAGGGATCGCTCCAGAGTTTATGCAGTCCGATTTAGATGCTCGGCGTGTGCTACTTCTGTTCGGCCAGGACGAGTGGCTTGCCTTCTGAGACGTAGTTGCGGTTCCACTTGGGAATCTCGACCACGTATTCGCCGGGGCCGGTAATGACGGCCTGGCAGCCCAGGCGCGAATTCAATTGCTGGTCAGCGGCCATGTCCATCCGGTCCAGTTCGTCGTCCTCGGCTTCGCTGATGCCATCCTGATCCTTGATCCACAGATGGCAGGTGGTGCAGGCGCAAACGCCGCCGCAGGCATGGTCGAGGAAGATGCCAAAGTTCTCTGCCACGTCGAGAAACGACATGGGCTTGCCATGGTGTTCGTAGGGCAGGGTGCCGTATTCGAACTCAACGGTCTTGCCCTCAGGAAGGAAGGTGACGCGCACCAGTTTATCCGGCGGAATATTGGTCTGATTCGCTTGACCCATTGCGATTGTCTCCTTACTTCGTTGCCCCACCAATTATCTGTCACTTTGCTGCTATTTAAACTCCGCCGGGGCCATCGGATGGGGCGCGGTGACTTCATCGCCCATCTCCTCGCCGGCTGCGTCCATGGTTTTACCGCGGATGGCGGTCGAGACCGCAGCTTCCATCATCAACTCTGCAAAACGGCGCGTGGCTTGATCGAGCGCGAGGGTTGCATCGCGGATCGCGGCGGCGTCAGTTCCCTGTCTAATGTTCGCCAGGCGATCGCGAGCAGCACGAATGGCGGCCTGCTCTTCTCCCCGCAATTGTTGCCAGGCGGGGCTCTCCGGGGCGCGTTCGACTGCGGAAAGAATCGTCTCCGCCTCATTGCGAGCCTCGATGAGAAGGCGCGCGGCGAAATCCTCCTCGGCATGATCGAAGGAGTCGAGAATCATGCTCTCGACCTGCTCGTCGGTAAGGCCGTAGGTCGGCTTGACTTCAATTTGTGCGGCCTGCCCGCTACGCTGCTCGCGTGCTGAAACCTGCAGGATGCCGTCGGCGTCAATGAGAAACTTGACCTCGATGCGTGGAAGCCCCGCGCTCATCGGCGGAATGCCTTTGAGATCAAAACGCGCTAATGACCGGCAATCGGCAGCCAGTTCCCTTTCGCCTTGCACGACGTGGATGGCGACGTTGGTCTGCCCGTCAACGCCGGTAGTGAAGTGCTCAGTGGCCGAGGCGGGAATGGTGGAATTGCGCTGGATGATGCGCGCCACGGCGCCACCGAGGGCCTCAATGCCGAGCGAAAGCGGCGTGACGTCGAGCAGCAGCATCTCTTCGGTGGTCTTTGACGCGCCGGCGAGAATGTCTGCCTGCACGGCGGCGCCGAGGGCTACAACTTCATCGGGATTGAGCTCGATGTGCGGGTGTTTACCGCGCTCGCGCAGTTGGAAAAGATCGTCGACCAACTGGCGGACCGCGGGAATGCGCGTAGAGCCGCCCACCATGACCACTTCGTCGATCTGCTCGGGCGTGATGCCGGCGTCAATTAGGGCCTGCTTGCATGGGCCGACGGTGCGATCGAGAACCGGCTTGATCAATTGCTCGAAGACGGCTCGGGGAATGTCGCGCTGGTAGCGGTCGCCATTGGGCAATTCGATGTCGAACCGTGCCGATTGCTCGGCGGATAGCAGAATCTTCGCGTCGATGGCGGCCTTGCGCAGGCCCTGCACGGCGCTGGGATGCGCGCGCAAATCGACACCGTGTTCAGCGAGAATCTCATCGAGGGCAATGGCGAGCAGGAGGTTGTCGATGTCGTCGCCGCCCAGGTGCGTGTCGCCGTTGGTGGACTGTACCTCGAAGATGCCGTCGCGCAGTTTGAGGATGGAGATGTCGAACGTGCCGCCGCCAAGATCGTAGACGGCAATGGTGCCTTCCTTGGCGCGATCGAGGCCATAGGCTAGCGCGGCCGCGGTCGGTTCATTGACCAGGCGCAGGACGTCAAGGCCTGCCATGCGGCCTGCATCCTTGGTGGCCTGGCGCTGCGCATCATTGAAGTAAGCAGGGACGGTGATGACGGCCTGGGTGACAGGCTCGCCGAAGAAACGTTCAGCATTGCGCTTGAGCTGGCGCAGGATGTACGCGGAAATTTCGGGGGGCGTGAACCTGAGCTCGCCGAGTTGAATGCGCGGGACTTCACCGGCCTCGACATCGTCTGCCAGGCGGAAGGGAAAGAAACTGAGTTCGCTGCGGACCTCTTCGAGGCCGCGTCCCATGAGGCGTTTGACGGAATAGATGACGCGCTCCGGCGTTTCAATGAGCGCTTTGCGCGCGCTGTTGCCCACGGTGATGGTGGGGCGACCGCCCTCAGCAGGAATGGGGTCGAGCGCCACCACCGACGGAACAAGATTAGAGCCGTCCACGCCGGGAATCACCACCGGCGCATCGCCCTGCATATAAGCGACCAGGGAATTGGTGGTTCCCAGGTCGATGCCAACTACGCGTCCTTCCGCCATGCTTCTCTTCTAAGCTCCTAAAGTTTCGGTTACGTCGCGAAGCAGATTGCTGAGGTAGCGACGCCGGTGGAGCAGGCTGACCATCGTGTTTTGCGCTGCGTGGCGCGCGGCTGTGTCGCCTTCATCCCACGCCTGCCACTGGGTGCGCAAATCGCGGTCCACGTCTTCGAGCAGGCCTTCGAATTTTCTCTGTGCCTGCTCAAGGCTCGCCTGCAGATCGGGATCGGTCTCGCCCATTTTGCGGGCCATGCGCATCTCTTCAAGCTGCATGTTCAGGTCAAAGACTTCTTCAAGCAAGTCGGCGGGAACGCGTGACGGATCCGTTTGCCCCTTGCGATCTTTTCCGCTGCTTTCTTCGCCAATTTCCGCGCCATGCAGCTTGAGTAAATACTCGGTGCGGTGGATGGGTTCCTTGAGCGTGCGATAGGCGTCATTGAGCAGGGCCGTGTCGGCCAGGCTCCACTCCTTCTCATTTTCCTGCGCGCGGGCAAAGCGGTCGGGATGGAGCTTGCGGCTGAGGCGGTGGAACTCCTGTTCCAGCGATTCCAGGTCGAGGTCGAGGCTCGGCGTGAGTGAGAAGACGGAGAAGTAATCACCGCCCGGCGGAGGCTGAATCTTGCTGCAATGCGGGCAGAAGAGCGTTGCGTCGTTGTGCGCCACGGAACACGCCCAGCATGCAACCGGGACTGCCGAATCGAGAACCTTCAACATGATGAACTCCAGCGACCAGACCTACGACGAGAAGGATGAACCGCAGCCGCAGGAGCGCGAGGAGTTCGGATTGATGAAGTTGAAGCCCTGCCGCATCAGTGTCTCTTCGTAGTCCAGCGTCATGCCGTGCAGGTACAGAAAAGACTTGGGGTCGACGAAAACGCGGACGCCGTCGAACTCATAGATGCGATCGCGCTCGCGGGGCCGCGTATCGAATTTGATGGAATAAGAGAGCCCGGAACAACCACCGCCCATGACGCCGAGGCGCAAGCCACCTTCCTCCGGCGAAACGCCTTCCTTTTCCATGGCCACACGAATCCGCCGGATGGCGCGTTCGGTCACCTGCAGTCCACCTGCGGTGGGGCCAGCTCCGCCTGCGGCGGGCACCTGCGGCTGCGCTGCGAATGCGCCTTCAGCAGGCTTGGACCCAATTGTAACCATGTTCGACATTGTTTCCCACTTCCGAGTGCATTTTGAAAGGGCGCGGCTGAAGCCATGCCCTTCCAACCCACCTTAGTGCGCTGTGGCAGTCGCCTGGGCGGCTTCCGCAACGTTGTTTTTCTTCTTCCAGTCGCCAATGGCCGCGCGAATTGCATCCTCGGCCAGCACCGAACAGTGAATCTTCACTGGCGGCAGCGACAATTCCTTGACGATGTCGGTGTTCTTGATGGCCAGGGCATCTTCCACGGTGCGACCCTTGATCCATTCGGTGGCCAGCGAAGAACTGGCAATGGCCGATCCGCAGCCGAAGGTCTTGAACTTGGCCTCTTCAATCACCTGCGTCTCGGGGTTCACGCGGATCTGAAGCCGCATGACGTCGCCGCACTCCGGCGCGCCCACCAGGCCCGTACCGACTTCGGTTGAGCTTTTGTCGAGCGTGCCTACATTCCGCGGGCTGTTGTAGTGGTCGATTACCTTATCGCTGTATGACATTTGCCAATTCCTCCTGCGGGGGAAGCCGCCGTTCTCTTATTTGATTCGGCAGGCTGGCCCGCCGATGCTTGCTTTCCAGGTCTCAATTGAGATCTGGGCACCAACTCAGTGTGCTGCCCATTGAATCTTGGTTAAATCAATGCCTTCCTTCACCATTTCGTAAAGCGGTGAAAGTTCACGTAGTTTCTTCACAATATCGATGACCTTGGCGCTTACGTAGTCCACTTCAGCCTGGGTATTGAAGCGGCCCAATCCGAAGCGAATGGAGCTGTGCGCCACGTCGTCGCCCAAACCCAGCGCCTTGAGCACATAGGAGGGCTCGAGGGTAGCCGAGGTGCAAGCCGACCCGCTGGAGACCGCAACATCGTTGATGCCCATAAGCAGCGACTCGCCTTCGACGTAAACGAAACTCATGTTCAGGTTGCCGGGCAAGCGGTGCTCCATGGAGCCATTCACGTGGACATAATCGAGCGCCGACTCAAGCTTTGCTTTGAGCCCATCGCGCAGGCCGCGCAGGTACGCCGCTTCGTTATCCATTTCGGCATAGGCGATTTCGCATGCCTTGCCCAAGCCCACGATGCCGGGTACATTCAACGTGCCGGACCGCATGCCGCGCTCGTGGCCGCCGCCGTCGATCTGGGCGGCGATCTGCACGCGGGGATTACGCCGGCGCACATAGAGCGCGCCCACTCCCTTGGGGCCGTAGATCTTGTGTGCGGAGAGCGACAGCACGTCGATATTGTCGGCGATCACGTTGACGGGAACCTTGCCCACTGCCTGCACCGCGTCGGTGTGGAAGAGCACGCCCTTCTCATGGCAGAGCTTGCCGATTTCGCGGATAGGCTGCAACACGCCGATCTCATTGTTGGCGGCCATGATGGTGACCAGGATGGTCTTGTCGTCCATGGCCCGCTTCAGGTCTTCGAGATCGATGAGGCCGTCCGCTTTCACGGGCAGATACGTCACCCGGTAGCCATATTTCTCGAGGCGCTTGCAGGTATCGAGTACTGCCTTGTGCTCGGTGACCTGGGTGATGATGTGATTGCCGCGCTCGCGGTACATCTCCGCAATGCCCTTGATGGCCAGGTTGTTCGACTCGGTGGCGCCGGAAGTGAAGATGATCTCCTTGGCAGTGGCGCCGATGAGCTTGGCGATTTGTTCGCGTGCCGTCTCGACGGCCTGCTCAGCTTCCCATCCAAAAGAGTGATTGCGGCTGGCCGCATTGCCAAACTTGGCGGTGAAGTAGGGCATCATGGCTTCGAGCACCCGGGGGTCAAGGGGGCTGGTGGCGTGATTGTCCATGTAGATCGGCAAGGTCACGCCTGCCGGTGCTTCAATCTGGCTGACAACTGTACTCATCTGAAATCTCCATCTTCACGACGGCTCCGCCCCGTAACTCGCCTGGCGCGGAGGAAAATCAAGAAAGCGTTAGGGAAACCAGCGGACTCGTTTCGTGCGCCACTGGATGCTCTTTCTCAGCAAGGTCCTGAATACTGATGCTCTTCAGCACCCCGGCGATGGTGTCGTTGACCCGTGCCAATGGCTCCTTGATGGTGCAACTCGGTGTGAGATCGCAGCCTTTGGCGCCTTTGGTGCAGGACGTAATGAAAAATGGCCCATCAATCGAGTGAATCACCTCGTAGGCCGATATCGCGCGCGCGTCCCTTGACAAGGCGTAGCCGCCGTTCATGCCGGCATGCGACTTGAGCAGACCGGACTTGGTCAATTGCTGCAGAATCTTGGCCAGCAACTGCGCCGGGATCCCATAGGCGTCGGCAATGTCCTTGGCGCTGAGCGCGGTGATCTCAGGGTGCTCAGCGAGATACTTGAGCGCCATCAATCCGTAATCAGCCTTTTTGGTCAGCTTGAGCATTGAATATCCGACTGCTTAGGTCCGCATTTAGTATACGACCGTTTATGTCGGTATTTCAAGCTGAATGCCGATTACCCCGCGAGGAGATGTGGGAAAGCCGTCCCAATGGAGTACCAAGGATAAAACGATTCATCAAATTGGCGCTTGAAAAACTGGAAAAGGCCGCTACAATCGGCGGGAAGAGTACCTAACTCGACGACAACGAACCGATGGTTACCGCCTGCAAACACCCAAGGGTACGAATTGTCTCCCGACACGACGACGCAGAATATGTCGAGTGCCTGGAATGTGGCGAAGTCTTTGACTCCGATGAGTTTAACGACATGGTGATTGAGGAAACCGCCGAAGAGGAACCGGTCTCGGACGACGAGTAAGCCGCAATAATCGCCGCTACCGCTGGCTCAATTGAAGAATGGCACCGCCTCGCTCCAAGAAGAGCCGGAAGGGCCGAAGGTTATTTTGTGCCCGTTCCGGCGCCCGTGGAAGTTCCAGTCCGATGGACTGCGATCCATGCATAATGCAGGCCGGAAATGACGGTGAGCACGATGGTTGCGTTGAGCGCCACCATGCGCAGAACCACCACCCAGGGCGCCTGGGTGAGTTGGTGCAGCAGGACCACCGCCACTGCGGTAACCTGGGCGAGGGTGTTGGCCTTCCCCCAGACGCTGGGATAGAACTCCCGCCGGCCCACGGCCGCGTACAGGATGGCGGAGACCAGGAGGATGCCCACATCCCGGCCGAAAACCAGCACCGTGACGAGTACAGGCATCAGGCCTTGATGCATGAGCACCAGGAAAAGCGTGCTTAAAAGCAACTTGTCGGCGACCGGGTCAAGGTACTGGCCCAGCACGGTGCGCTGCTTGAGCCACCGGGCCATTAAGCCGTCCAGCGCATCGGTGAGGCCGGCAACCAGAAAAAGAATGAAGCCGATCTCAAACCGGTTTTCAAGAATGGCGGCCACCAGGAACGGCGCCAGGCAGATGCGAAAGAACGTAAGTAGATTGGGAGCAGCGCGGAGCGGGTTGATTCGGGGCTCTGAGACGTCTGTCATGGCACGTTCAACCGGAAGCGGTCTACAACGACAGCCGTTAAGCCGGGCCCGTGCAAAGACAGGACGCAGGCGAGCGCGGCTTGTCATCGGAGTGCGCATTTGCATTTCTGCCGAAACGCCTGCACGCGATCCCTGCAAACAGGCGTACTCCGTCCGACACCGATGGTACATCATGCGAAACGAGGGAGCACACCCGCATCTTTTCGCGCCAAGCTGATGCTGATAGACTACGAATTGTCGCATTACAGGCGCGTAGCTCAGTTGGTTAGAGCGCTTCCTTGACACGGAAGAGGTCGCTGGTTCGAGTCCAGTCGTGCCTACCATTATTTTCCAGTAACTTACAGATACTCTTTCGAATTCTGCCCAATTCACAATGGGTCCACTAAGGTCCAAGCAAGAGGAAACCCGTTTCACCCCGCCTTTGCTAGGGGCGGAGTGGCTTTGGGGAGCATCATCTGGACTACCTTGCTTTGGGCAGTCCGCTTGTCCTGAGAGAGTGCCTGAGCGTACATCTCCATCGTGATTCTCGCGTTCGCATGACGGAGCGAGTCTTGCACCACCTTCACATCTGCCCCGCTCGACTTGAGCAGGGTTGCGTAGGTGTGCCGGAAGCTATGCCAACCAATCCGCTTCGTGATGCCCAGCTTTGTGGCGGCTGGGCGCACATGACGATTGAGAGCCATATCCGGCCAGTACGGTTTCTTACCGCCGGATGCTGGACTGGCAAACACCCAATCTCCCGGTTGGTTGAACGGTGAGGCTGCTTGGAGGTCTGCCAGAGCAATCGCCAAGTCTGGGTCCAATGCTACCGGCTTGCCGGATGCAACCGTTTTCAGCTTGCCGATGTTCTGGTTGACGACTGAGCGACACTGGCGAATTTTCTTAGCCTCAAAGTCAATGTCTGCCCATTTGAGACCGATGAACTCCCCACGGCGTAACCCCGTTGCCGCCGCTACGAATACCATCGTGCGGTAAGGTTCCGGCAGTTCACCCAGAAGGCCGGTCAGTTCCCCAACATCGAGAATGTCCGGCTCCTTCTCCCGCTGTGCGCTCTGCCTCACCTTGGTTATGGGATTGGCATCGTGCCATTCATACCGCTGGGCATGGCTGTACAAGGCATGATAGACGTTGCGCACCTTTGCCTTGGAAGCATTGGCTAGGCTCAAGCTGCCTATCCAATCCTCTACAGCTACGGTCCTCACATCCCCCAGCCTGTAGTTCTCCCAGCGGGGGAGGATGTGTAGCTCGATCATTGCCCGGTAGCACTCACGAGTGGAATAGGCTTTGGTGGGGTGTTGCTCGTCCAGTTCCTTCTCCATGTAGTGAGCGGCAAGTCGGCCAACAGTTACCGCTGCTTTGATGCGCTGGGGTTGTTCCTTGGTGATGTCCAGACGAAGTGCAGCGGCGGCCTTTTCTGCCTTGGCTTTCGTGGGATACTCCTGCTTTGTCCCCACAATTGCTTTGCGCCGGATGCGCTTTCCATCTGGCCCTGATTCCCGCCAGCGGAATATCCAGACGCCCTTACCTGAGTTGCGCGTTTCGGTTGTCAAAGAGCCGGACTGAAATGTTTGTCGCGTGAGAGGTTGCATTCTGTGTGCTCCAGTGTTCACGCGGACGGGTTGGCTACGGAGGATTGTAGCTGGGTAGTCAGCCATGCGTCGATAAGAGACGCGCGGAACATCCAATAGCGCCCGATGCGGAACGCTGGGATGCTGCTCTGTCTGGCCATCCGCAGAACAGTCTTCGGATGGAGGCCAAGCGCCTCGGCTGCTTTTTTGACATCGAGCAAAGGTTCAAACTCTTCTGAACAAGGTTTCTGATCCAAATATTGTCTCCTTTTTTGAATGTTGTCTGCACAGTGTGCGTTGATGTCATGGGGCCGCTTTGGGCAACGGACCTGAGTTACGGCTTGCCGGTGTCCTGTGGGCGGCCCGATGGCGTTCTGGGTGAGATGAGCGGTATTGCTGAGGCAGTCCGCCCTTGCTTATGCAACAGCTAAAGCGCGCTGTTCTCCACCTCCTTGTCTGGCTCGACTTGGTTTAATGCGTTCTCTGCCTGTCCCAAGGTTGGGGTGCTGTAGGTGAAAGGATGACCGCGCCGTCCCGCGCTGCCGACAATGACTGCCTTACCAGTTACAAAAACTGCAAGTGCGTCCTTCTTCTGTGTCGTCTTCCCAACCACGCCAGCAAACAAGCTGTGCCACAAGTGCACAAGTGCCACCGTGCTGAGAGGCGGTCAGACGGCCCGCGAGCTAACAAACGTGACTCACGCTATTTCCGGCTGGTTTGGCGCACGAGGTGGTCTGGGCCGCAATCCGAATTGGCGTATATGTGGCATCAGGGCTGCGCAGACCGTCATGAAGTACTTCGCTCCGTAGACGAACAGAATTTCACTGGCTTGCGGAAATCTTTCCGGCCCTTGATGAGCAGTCAGCAGCGACCATGCGGTTGGATGAACGAACTTCGAACATAACCGGTTTACGGTACTAAATTCCTTTTTCAGTTCCCCTTTAGCAATGTTCTCCACTCTGTGGAACTGTGTGCGTGTGATGTGTTCCGCCTTCATCTGTTGCACGTATCCTTGGACTATCGGTACGACATGGCTGACGGTTTCATCGCTCTTCTCCCAAGCCTCTAGATTTTGGAGCTGAAGTGCAATCTGATGGCCATCGATCAGCCTATCCTCTGCAAATTCTTTAGCGTTGGTAGCAGACTCTACGACGAACTCTGCGAACACAGCAAGCTCAAGCAGGTTCCGACACGCCCATGCGACTCGGTCCTGCTGGTCCTTTGAATACGCGTCGCGCAACATCCAATAGTTGGGGATTGCATCGCCCGCAATCGCAGTCACCACATGGAAGAACTTCCCTTCTTCTTCTGTGGTCGGTATGCAGGCTTGCAAGAACGACTCGAGTTCGATTCCCATTTGATCCCATCGGACGATCTGGTTCGGATCTATCGGCATAGCAGTTCGTGAAGGTCGAATTTACGGTGATTCGACCGCGATTCGGTCTGTTGCGCTCAGTTTTAGACTCAGCAAGTTCCCTCGCTGAAGCTTATCAAGGTTCCCTTCGGGGTCGGATCGTGGCCTATTCGTCAGTGGCCTATTCGTCGGTTACTGGTCGGTAACCCCTGCATGGTAGCAGGCAGCCGTTTGTACGCGTCGGCAGCCATCAGTCGGCAGCGATTGATCCCAATGCCGCATCCGATTGAGACCACCAGGCCAAGAACGACTGCACACTGTGCAGCGATCGGGGTAGGATCGCCATTTCGCGGGGGGACGTCGAAGACTGGCCAACGGTTCTCACAGATCGAAACATCGGCATCATTTCGACCCCCTATCCCCCTAGTCAATGATGGTGCCTAACGCGGTCGCCAGGGCCGGGTCGATGTTGCCCGAAACAAAACGTCATGATGTGTCGGCACTGCCCACACTGTCAAATCAAGGGCAGAATCCGGTTCCGGTTTTAAGTCGCCGAAGGGTTCGAGAAATTGATAGTCGTATGTCTCCTTTCCGATCTTGCGAAAGGCGAAGATTTCACGCTTCTGAAGACTGCGACGGGCATCCGGCAGAGAGTTCCGGTTCAACTGTGCCAGCTTCTTTAGTCGCGTGTTGGTGAGTTCACCGATGCCGCTGCTATCGTGTCGGCAGTCCTGCAAAAAAATGCCACGACCCCAAAATGAAGGCCGTGGCACCCTGAAGGAACATCGCTTCTTAAGCCCCTGTTCCTTCACAAATAAAACACCCAATCTTCTCTGGTGTACATAACACAAAAAGGTCAGCATGTCTGGCAAGATCACGGCGAAGGAACTGCCGATTGCTCCCCACACCAAATCTGAGCACATTCGCTAAAGTGATCGATTGGGGGAGGGCTACAACTTAGGTGGGTTAGGTGGCTGCTCTGCCATCCTCTGCACACTATGCCACCCTACTGTGCAGAGGGCTCACTGGTCACCGTTGCCGAGGCTGCTGTGTGGTATTTGTCGGGTGTGACTGCAAACAAAAAGCCACGACCCTGTGAAGGCCGTGGCTGCTGGAACCCGTTTCTCGTCGATGTGAACTAATTAAATGTTCTTGAGAAGGCTAGAGCTGACATCCTGGAACGCCGTGTTGATGCCACCCGCGAGAGCATTCATGCCAGCAACCGCACCAAAGGCGATCAGGGCTACGACGAGCGCGTACTCAACCAGGTCCTGGCCTTCTTCCCGCGCCATCACGTTCTTATAAGCAACATACATTTTGAGCATCAGATTGTTCATTTTTGTATTCTCCTTAGGTGGGTTTGAAACCCTTTTCTTGAAGCATGGTTCTTTCATCAGCAGGGACCGGTTGGTTATGTCGTGTACCGATGATAGCAGTGCGAAGGCGCGCCTGGAATATCCGCGCGCGCTCGGTCGGGTACGAAGGTAATCAGTGAGTTGATGTACTTCGCGGTCAAGCTTCACCTTTGGAGTATGCTCAAAGTCCACTGCTTCCTAGGAATCGAGGCCGTAGTGGTCACTTTTCTTTTTCTCAATGCGAATTTTCCGCACAGGCACAATTCCGATGGGACCTTTGACTCCATCTGTGCGAGGTGTTTTATAACCGTAGCAACCGAAAATAATCAGGCCGATCTCGTGGAGTGGGAAAACGCTCATCTCTGTCTCGGATTCCCGACCACGACAGGCCCACACTGGCCGAGCTGAGACGCAATCTCCAGAAGCGCATCGCCAAGCTCGAAACTCTGCATCCGCCGAATTGGACGACTGGCCCGCGCCCCATCCGAGGCCGAAGAAACCCCCTAAGAAGGTCATCAATTTGACCCGCATATTGCCTCAACCACCGCCACGCTGAAACGAGCACTGGCACAATGACCGATGCCAGCCTGGGTGACGGTCTGCTGATGTCATCCCGTGCCAGCCGGACGGCTGCAATGATGGAGGCAGCAATCACCAGGGTGGGCTACATCCGAGTGTCCACTCTGGACCAGAACACGGATAGACAGCTTGACGGCGTGGAGCTGGACAAGACGTTCACAGACAAGGCAAGCGGGAAGGACACCAAACGGCCAGAGCTAAAGCGGGCTCTGGAATACTTGCGAGAGGGAGACACGCTGCTAGTTCATTCCATGGACCGTCTGGCCCGCAACTTGGACGACTTGCGGAAAATCGTTAAGGACCTAACCGGTCGGGGAGTGGCAGTCGAGTTCATCAAAGAACATCTGACATTCACGGGCGAAGATTCGTCCATGTCCATTCTGCTGCTTTCGATCATGGGCGCATTCGCTGAGTTTGAGCGGGCCTTGCTCCGTGAGCGCCAGCGCGAGGGAATCACTCTGGCCAGACGGAAGGGCGTTTACAAAGGCCGCTCCCCTTCACTGACTCCAGACCGAGTGGCAGAGCTACGTAAGAGGGTTCTCTCTGGGGAGAGGAAATCCATTCTGGCCAGAGAGTTTGGTATCAGTCGAGAAACCCTGTACAGGTACATACGCCAGACGCGCTGAGGATGCCACTCCAGAGCGGTCCAAGCACGTGTCGGGCATGAGGGGGTGGGGTTGGGTCACTGCCCCCTCAAGACCCGCGCAATCAGTGCTACAATCGGCGGCATGAGAGACCCTGCAAGTTTTGCGGTCCTACTCTTAGCTATCCTTGCTGTCAGCACAATTACTCAATCGTCGGCAGCGCTGGCCCAAACATCCCGCCATCATTTGACCCACGTCATTCATCGCAATCCGTCTGGATGGGCGAAGCCCGTGTACTCGCACGGCTACGGGCGCAAAGACGGCACCTACGTTTCCCCTTACAACCGCAGGCTGCCCAGATCAGCCCCGCGGCCATACGTCAGCCATCGCAGGCGAAATCGCTCTGCATCCTTGACAATCCGAGCGATACCATAGCCTCACACTCGCCAGAAAGAGAACAACTATGAGAATCCTCCTCTTCGCGCTTCTTGTTTTCGTACCGGGGTTTTCCCTTCAAGCTCAAGGATCGCAAGAGGCAAAAACAGAATCCAAAGATGGCGATTGGATCTGGAGTCTGATGGCTCGAACCGAAGAAGTCGCTATGTGCCATCACGCCATTATGGCCGCACATTATGAAGCGAAATACATTGCGATGGGACAGAACCCGGTATATCGGTACATTCTCGATTCCGGGACCTCCGGTAGCGTGGCCATATACCCGTCTCCTGAGCGCTGTAAATATCAGATGACCTACTTCCTGGTGCAGTTCAACGACCAGACCACGGGTGCCGACTTGACGAAGTCGTTCTCGGAAAAGACCGGCTTGTCGGCTCAGACACTAGCGATGGATACTCACTTTCTGGAAATGGTTGTCACGAAGAAAATACTGGAAAAGGACAAGCCCGGAGATGACCCGGACTCGAACATATCCGGCGATCCATGGGTGTACAAGCTGAAATAATCCAGACGCACCGCGTTTCTTTGCTGGTGCGCACGATCCCGAATTGGTGGAGAGCATCACTTAGCGGCGACGGCAAGGCTCGAACTCCGTGGCATCCAACGTGTTCATCATCGCTGCGTATGCGCGCAGAGCGTCTTCCGTGCTAAGGCCGGTCACTTCC
>OBLU010001241.1_pt1 | contig 23780 bp, 18 predicted proteins | sample 1518681 | NCBI WGS metagenome assembly OBLU01 (sample SAMEA3539304, study PRJEB22396) | soil metagenome | biome: tundra; feature: field; material: soil | place: USA | collected 2010-05 | depth 0.15 m
GGATTTCGTGGGGGTGCTGCTCCGAGTGCTGGTGGCGGCGGTGGCGCTTCGCACGGTGGTGGGGGGGGCGGCGGTGGCGGCGGTGGTGGTCACCACTAACCTTCGCTGGAGTTGATTATCGGGGCTGCTTCGCTTGGCGGAGCAGCCCCTTCTAATTTCAGACTGCGCCACAGCATTGCAAATGCGTCGAGTGCCAGGGTCTCGGCGCGCGCTCTGGGATTGATGCGTGCCGATGAAAGCCCGGTAGCGATCACTTCTGGAGTGAATCCGGCGGCACGAAGGTTGTTAGCCAGTGTTTTTCGCTTTTGGGCGAAGGCCTGCCGCAAAAACTGAAGAAAGCCTGTTTCGTCCACTCCCAACTCAGTAATGCGGGGCGCAAACCGCCAGCGAAAGACGGTGGAGTGCACCTCCGGCGGAGGTGAAAACGCCTCGGGAGGGAGGGTGAACAGGTTTTCAATTGGCCCGTAAAGCTGGGCGGTTACTGACAGCAGACCGTAATCGCGGCACCCTGGCGTCGCGGCGACGCGATCGGCGACCTCGCGCTGCACCATCAGCACTGCGCGGTCGAGCACGGCGTGGTTGGCAGCGAGCTTGAGCAGGATTGGCGAAGTGATGTAGTAGGGCAGGTTGCCGAGGACGAGCAGACGCTCCCCGGCCGCTGCCGAGGCGGCAGCAAAGTCGAATTGCAGCACATCTTCGTTGACGACGGTGACTTTCTCTGACGGAAAGCCGGCGCGCAGACCGGAAGCCAGCTCAGTGTCCAGTTCGATGGCCAGCAAACGCCCGGCACGGGCCGCGAGTGTGCGCGTAATTGCGCCGCGGCCGGGACCGATTTCGACAACTGTGCGGCCGGAGTAGTCGCCCAACGCCGCGACGATGCGGTCGGCGGCCTGCGTGTCGTTGAGGAAGTTCTGGCCGAGCCTGGGCTTTTTGGGCATGGACGCTCTCGATGGTAGACGAACGCGATGAAGGGTGGATTGCTCTCGTTCCTGTTTTGGGAGCGTTCGATTCCCGTTACGTTTGGATAGGATTTTTTAGATGTTGTGATTTAAATCACAGGAAGTGTTCTAAACCGGGGATAAGGTGGTCGGCATAGATCGTTATTAGAAATGAGGTAGCCCATGCGGAGAAAGCCTGGAACGAATCGACAGATCGTTTATGAAATAGGAACGGCCTCAGAGCACGTACACCTGGACCTCAAGGTTTACTACGAGCCGGCTGAGATGCCAGATCTGATTGACGGAAACCCCGATCTCGATCTCTTCTCCAACCTAGATCTCTTCCCCGATCTCGATCTCAATCGTCCCAATCCCCAACCAGAGGCGCCGGGCCCCCCTGAGATTTCAGCAGCAGAGGCGAACCGCAAGCCAACTGTTCACGCCGGGAACAAGGTTCAAACAAGTATGGTCATGAGCGGACCGAATACGTTCACAGTCATGAGCGTCGTTAAAGAGATCCATATCTACAAGGCAGACACCACAGCCTAAAGAGTTGCCAGGTTTTCGGAGACGGGTGTTCTTTCGGCGTCCAGTTGAAACGATGGAGTGCCTGACCCGGCCAACCATGCAATGGCGCCGACTTTCAGGCTTCGTTCTTCAGCACGGCCAAATGCAGGGTCCGCCGCAATGTGAACCCCAGGCCTTCGTAGACTCGGATGGCCGGCTGATTATCGGCAAAGGTGTGCAGGATGGGCGTCTTGCCGCGCTGCTGCATCTCCTGAATGACCTGAGCCATTAATGCGCGAGCGTAGCCGCGACCGCGCGCGTCAGGGTGGGTGCAAACTGCGCTCACTTCGACGAATTCCGGCAGATGCAGCCGCTGACCGGCCATGGCGACGAGGCGGGCGGAATCGAAGATGCCGTAGAAGACTCCCAGTTCAATGGTGCGATTTCGAAATGGTCCGGGCTCGGTGAGCTCGGCGAGTGCGACCATCTCCGGCACGTCAGCAGGGATGAGCAGTCTGCAGGTTGCATTTGGCGGCATCGGTGCCGTAGACAAGCTCTCCGGATTCATGCAGATCATCTGGTCCAGTTCACCGCCGCGAATCAATGTCCATCCGGGGCGGAGAACGGGCGGTTCGGTAAGGAAAAGGCCCACCATGCCGTCGAGGCCGGCAAGCTCGCGGAGAGCTTCGTAACTCGCATCGGACTGGTCGGCGAGACCGCTCAACGGGCCGATGTCGGCAGGGTAGCGCCGTGCGCTTCCATCGCCGAGAGCGAGTGTACTGTGCTCTGTATTAAGAGCGTTCCAGATGGGGTTATCGAGCGGCTTGAGGTCCGGCATTGCTGATGAGATGAAGTAAGCCCGTCGGGAGATGCGGAATTCCCGTGCCTCCAACAGGATAGGAAGCGCAGGAGTAAAAGGCCTATCGGCCAGCTTCGAGCACTATCAGAGGAAATACTCGAAGTCTGTCTCGACCTTCATCCTGCGATGAATTTTGAGGATGTGGCCGGATCGGATGGACGGATTCAACTCCACGTAGTTGCGCGGTCCATTCCACAGGTATCTCTCGCCGCTCAACAGATCCTCGGCTTCATACGGCCTGTCTTGCGGAATCTCGAGGTCGTTTAGAGGCAGGGTCACGAAGCCAGCCTGAGTGTAATGCGGATCGAGATTCACGATCATCACTAACAGGTTGGAACGGTCTTCTGACTCCTTGCTGTAGCAGAGAAGCTGGTCGTTGTCGATGGAATGGAATTTGAGGGACCAGTCGTTTTGCAGAGCCGGGTTAGTGTTGCGGATCGCGTTGACGCGCGTAATCAGGGGACGCAGGCTGTCGGGCCGGTCAAGGTCCCATTGGCGGATTTCGTACTTTTCAGAGTTCAGATATTCTTCGCTGCCGTGACGCACGGGGCGATTCTCAAGCAACTCGAAAGCAGGTCCGTAGATGCCGTAGTTTGCGCCGAGCGTTGCCGCCAGCAGGATGCGTATGTTGAAGGCTGCGCGACCGCCGATCTGGAGAAATTCGGTGAGAATGTCAGGCGTGTTGGTCCATTGGTTGGGCCGGAAGAATTCGCGGACCTGGGTCTGGGTCAGCTCGGTGAGATAGGCAATGATTTCGGCCTTTCCGTTGCGCCACGGGAAGTACGTGTAGGACTGGCTAAATCCCAGTTTGGCGAGCCGGTACATGATTTTGGGCCGCGTGAAGGCCTCCGCAAGAAAGAGGACTTCAGGATGATCGCGCTTGATTTCGGTGATGACCCATTCCCAGAAAGGAAAAGCCTTGGTGTGCGGATTGTCGACGCGGAAGATAGTGATGCCCAGGCCGATCCAGTGGAGGAATACGCTCTTGAACTCCTGCCACATGCCGAACCAGTCTTCACTCTCAAAGTCGAAGGGATAAATGTCCTGATATTTCTTGGGTGGATTTTCGGCGTACTGTATGGTTCCATCGGGGCGCTTGTGGAACCACGATTCGTGCTCGCGAACATAGGGATGATCGGGCGCGGCCTGGAAGGCGATATCGAGCGCGACGGAGAGGTCGAGTTTCTCGGCCTCCGCGATGAAGTGGCGGAAATCTGCGGCAGTTCCTAACTCGCTGAGAATCTCTTTGTGGCCGCCCTCTTCGGATCCAATAGCCCAGGGGCTTCCGTGGTCGCACGCTTCAGCCTCAGGCGAATTGTTGCGGCCCTTGCGGAAGGTATGGCCGATGGGATGAATCGGCGGGAGATACACAACGTTGAAACCCATTTCGGCAATGTAGGGCAAGCGCTTTTCAGTATCCGCGAAGGTACCGTGCAGGCCGGCCTGCTGTGCCGTGGAGCGAGGAAAAAGCTCATACCAGGAACTGAATCGCGCCCGCACCGGATCGACAACGATGGCGTATTCGTGATCCGATTCGGTTGCGAAGCGCTTGTCAGGGTAGCGCAGGACCAGCTCGTGCAACAGCGGGTCGGTGGCATGAATGCGGAGGGCGGCCGGCTCTTTGCTGGTGCGCAGAATGGAGGCGCGTTCGCGAAGCAAGACCGCGTCGGCGCCCGGGGCTCGGTCGGCGGCCTGCGCGATCAGCTCGGCGCCGATCAGGTAATCCACCAGGGCGTCGCTCTCAGCCTTGATGCGCTTGAGCAGATCGCGGTGCCAGGTCTCGAAATGATCGACCCAGCCTTGCAGCTTGAATCCATAACGGCCCAGTTCCGCCACGCGGAACGAGGCGGTCCAGCGGTCATTGACCAGCGGGTGCATGGGGATTTCAGTCCAGCCCTCGAAGCCTTCGCGATGAGCGAGCAGCGAAGCGGCAATGGCGTCGTGGCCGTCGGTGAAAATGTCGGCTTCAACGCGTACTTGATCACCCACGGTGCGTTTTGCGGGGAAGCGCCCGCAGTCGACCGCGGGGCTGATGCCTTCGATAACGACGCGTCTGAGTCCATCCGGATTTCTCGCCGGCTCCGAATTCTTCGCTGTCGCCGGTTCTGATTTCTTCCCCGGCATCGTACCAACAGGTTTTTCAACTTGAGCCATTGTTGATCCTCTTTATTTGGTTGAGCTCGATTTCCTTTGTTCGATGAGGTGCTCATACAAGGCGATTGTCTGATGGGCGATCGCGGTCCAACTGAACATTTCTTCTACACGGTGGCGTCCCGCATCTCCGAAGCGCCGGCACTTTTCAGGATCTTTGAGTAGGTGATGGAGACGAACGGCAAAGTCTCTTGCGAATCTCTCGGGATCGAGCGGAAAACCGGTGACGGGATCCTGATCGAAGGGCACCAGGTAGCCTGTCTCTCCGTCGACTACAACCTCTTTGATGCCTCCAGTGGCGCTGGCAACTACCGGGGCGCGGCAGGCCATGGCCTCAAGATTGATGATGCCGAAAGGCTCGTACACCGAGGGGCAACAGAAAACGCGGGCGTGGCTGTAAAACTGAATCGTCTCCTGGCGGGTGACCATCTTCTCGATCCAGATAATGCGCGGATGATTGCGGCGCGCACGCTCAACCTTCTCACGCAACTCGGTAGCGATCTCGGGCGTGTCGGGCGCGCCAGCGCAGAGGACAACCTGGGTTTCGGGCGGCAGATAGTTGATGGCGTCCACCAGATGCGTAACGCCCTTCTGGCGCGTGATGCGACCGACGAATAAAACATAAGGAACGGCGGGATCCACACCGTATTCGATGAGGGCTGTTGTGTCGGTCGTCTTCTGATATTCGTTCAGATCGATTCCGTTGTAGATGACGTGGATTCGGGCGGGATCGACGTCGGGGTAAGCGCGAATGATATCCGCTTTCGTGCCGGCTGAAACGGCGATGATCGCATCGGCATCCAGGATCGCCGTGCGCTCCATCCACGAGCTCATGGCGTAGCCCGAGCCTAGTTGCTCGGCCTTCCAGGCGCGCAGCGGTTCCAGCGAATGTGTGGTCATCACAAACGGCATGCCATAGAGCTTTTTGGCGAGGTACCCGGCCATCGAGACGTACCAGGTGTGGGTGTGCACGACGTCGATTCCCTGGAGATCCTTGACCTGTGTCAGGTTGAGGCTGAGGGCCTCGAGAGCTCCTTTGAACTTGCCGGTGGTTCCGTTGGATATTTCGGCCCAGGGTTCTGCGCCTCGCACGTGCAGGCGGCCTTGGTCAAGGTGCTGAGGGCCCCAGCAATGCACCTCGACATCGATCTGTTTCGCCAGTTCACGGCTCAGATAGTCGACGTGAACTCCGGCGCCACCGTACACCTGCGGGGGGTATTCGCGTGTGAATAAGCCGACTCGCAACCTTCTCGCCTCCTGCCCATCTTAAGCGACCGTCAAGTATATCTGACTGGTGCATGAAGGCAGCGTTATCCTGCGTGTTTCGGGTGCTTCGTCATGCTCGATGGCTGTCTTCTGTGGGTACCGAAGCCCCGTAACGCTTTCGCACGAACCAAAGCACCGGCAGGCCAAGCAGGATGAGGAACGTGCCGAGCAGCGAACCTTTGAGATTGCCCGCATAGCTCCAGATAAGCACGGCGGCGGCGCACACAACGAAGATGGCCGGCAGCACCGGGTATCCCCAGACACGATAGGGGCGCGGTGTATCGGGTTGTCTGCGGCGGTAGACGAAGACGGTTGTGGCCGTGAGCATGTAAAAGAGCCACTCAGCGAAGATGGCCAGCTCAAAGTGTTGCTGAAACTGGCTAAGAAAGAGCAGTAAAACGGTCGAAAGCAAGCCTTGCACAACCAGCGAAGTCGAAGGTGACTGAAAACGGGGGCTGATTTGGGCGAACTGGCGGAAAAAGAGCCGGTCGCGCGCTGCGGCGAAGGGGATGCGTGCGCCGGACATTACCGTTCCGTTGAGGGTGACGAAGATGCTGAGAGCCATTGCGGCGGCTACGAATCCGGCTCCGCCGGGTCCGGCGACGACGGTGAGGGCAGCAACCGCGGGCCGCTCGCTGCCCGCGATCTGCGAGGCCGGTAGGATGTATTGGATAGCGGCGTTGGTGGCCATAAAGAGCACGCCCACGATGAACAGGCCGCCGATGAGCGCGATCGGCAGGCTGCGTTCGGGGTGGCGCACTTCGCCGGCCACCATGGTCAGGTCGTTCCAGCCGTCATAGGCCCAAAGGGTGGCGATGAGGGCGAGCATGAAGCCGCCAAAGCCGCCCACAGCGTGGGGCAGGCTTGTGGAGAAGTTGGCAAATGAGCCAGAAGCCGAGGCAAAGCAGAAGCCCGCGACGATCAGGATCAGGATGCCTTTGAGAATGGTGAAGACAAGCTGGAAGTCGCCGGCCTTTTTAATACCGAGGTAATTGAGCCCGGTCATGAACCAGGTGACGGCGATGGCGAACACTTGAGACCACAGCAAAGGCAGTGGGCCACCGAGTCCGGGAACCTGCATCGATAAGAAGTGAAAGGCAGGGAAGAATTCGAGAGTACGCGCCAAGCCGATGGTAACGGCGGCGATGGAGGCGGGCTTGGCGACGGCAAACCACGTCCACATATAGAGGAAGGCGGGAATGTCGCCATAGGCACCGCGCAGGTAGACATATTCGCCGCCCGCGTACGGCAGCATGGCGCCGAGCTCCGCGTAGGTCATGGCGCCGAAAAGCGAGAGCAGGCCGCCGACGATCCATGCGAGGTAGACCAAGGTGGAAGAGCCGGTGTCCTGCATCATTTCGCGAGGCACTAGAAAAATACCGCTGCCAATGATGGTGCCGACAACGATGGCCATGGCCTGGCTCGCGCCCAGCACGCGCGGCAGGTCTGCTGAGGTTTGTTGTGTCTGCGAGGAAACGGTCTGCCTCATGCGGTGATGTGAGGGTAGCACGAGCGAATTGGCAAATTTACTCTGAGCTCGACTTTGGTCGTAAAGCGGCATGTCAGGCAACCCCCGTTGCGCAGCACGGCTCTATTCAGCCATGGGCCGGTATTCGTGTACAATTCAAAAATTCAAGCCCAAAACCCTCTAGGAGGTTACGAATGTACCTTGATGCAAAGCAGTTTGTCCGAGCCTTGACCGCGAGTGCTCTTGTTGCGCTGATTGCAGTTCCTCAAAGCACCTTCGCGCAGGCTGCTGAACACGTGGTAAGTCCAGCGGACCTGCAAAAAGCAACAGTCGATGCGTCCCAGGTGAGGCAGAAGAATCTCGACGCGTTGAACAAGTTCTTTTCATCGGCCGAAGCTCAGAAAGCTTTGGAATCGGCGCACATCAATCCCGTGCAGGTAAAGACGGCCGTCGCCGGCCTGAGTAACGAAGAACTGGCGCAATTGGCATCCAGGGCCAACAAGGCGCAGGCCGATTTTGCTGCAGGTACGATGAGCGACCGTGACCTTTTGATCATTCTGGTGGCCATTGCTGCTTTGATCCTGATCATCGTCGCGGTGCACTAATGGCGGATCCCATGTTGCGTCGCAACTGGATTGCCCGTGTTCTGTTGTTATCGTGCTGCGGCGTGATGTTCGCGGCGGAGTTGACGGGCGTATGGCTCGACGTCCCGTTTGTAAAGCAGGAGAAGGACGGATGCGGTGCTGCCAGCATTGCGATGGTGATGCAGTACTGGCAGCAGCAACAGAAGCGATCCCCAAATGCCAATGCAGAATATGGATATATTCAGCAAGCATTGCTTTCGCGCGCAGCGCATGGGGTTTTTGCCTCTGACATGGAGCGGTATTTTCAAGAGAACGGATTCACGACGTTCTCGTTCACCGGTGATTGGGCTGCTCTGAACCACCATCTCCAGAAGGGCCGACCGCTTATCGTGTCCCTTAAGCCGGGTTCGCATCTGGCGCTGCATTACGTTGTTGTAGCCGGCTTGAATGAGAATGAACACGTCGTGCTGATCAACGATCCCGCGCAGCGCAAACTGCTTAAAGAGGAGTCCTCCAGGTTCGAACAGGAGTGGAAAGGCGCTGGTCATTGGACTCTGCTGGCGGTATCCGAAGGAAGTGCGCATTGATGGGGCAACTGGCTGCGCGGTCTGCCGCGCGAGCAAGGTCTGCCTGCTTTTTTTCATGCTTCCAGGGGCGGGGACCAGAATCTTCGCAAGACTTTCCAATCAAATGTCGATGACAAACGCGTGTTGTGACTCGAAGCAAGAGTCGCGGCCGTTGCTTTGGTTCGTTCTTACCCTTGCGCTGCTCTGCAATGGGTTGAACATCACCGCGCAGACCGCTCCGGCTGAAGATCCCACAATGCAAACGGCTCGCACGCTTATAGCCGAGCAACACTGGCAAGAAGTTGTCTCGTTGTTGAGCCCCTTGCATATGCGCACTGCCGAAACGGATTTCGATCTTGGGACGGCGCTGGCACGGTTAGACCGCTGGCCGGAAGCTGCGGCAGCGTTTGAGGCGGGACGCAGGCTGGCGCCGACTGATCCGAAGTTTCCAGTCGAACTGGCGGGAATCGCCTTCCGACAGAAGAACTATCCGCGTGCGGTCCATCTTTTGCAGAAAGCCCTGAGGTTATCTCCGCAGGACCGCTATGCGAACGATTTCCTCGGGACTGTCTATTTTCTTGAGGGAAATCTCGAAGCATCGCTGAAGTACTGGAACCTTGTGGGCAAGCCGGAGATCGCGACAATTCACGAGGACCCTTTGCCTCAGGTTTCTCCGGCCCTGCTCGATCGGGCATTTGCGTTTTCGCCTGCCGGCGTTCTGCAGTTGCCGGAGTTTCTTGACACAAACGCGCGCGTTCGGGGGCTTGGAGTCTTTCCGCAATATCAATTCGACTTGAACGCGCGGGAAGACGGCAGGTTCGATGTGTTGTTCCGCGGTCAGGAACTTGACGGATTTGGCAGCACCAAGCTTGAACAACTTTTCTTGCTCTTTCGCGGTCTGCCATTTTCAAGCGTGAATCCCGAGTACTACAACCTGAACCACGAAGCGATCAACTTCGTGTCGATGTATCGATGGGACGCGCAGAAACGGCGCATCTATGCAGAGTTATCGAGCCCGTTCGAGCACAGTGCAAAGTATCGCTACGAATTCGTTGCCGACCATCGCGATGAGAACTGGGTGATCAGGAATTCGTTTACCGGTCCGGCTCCGGCCCTGGCGAGCCTGAATCTTCGCCGCGAGCAGATCGGATTTGCGGTCGCGTCGTTTGCCAGTGGGCGATGGTATTGGTCCGGCGAAGCTGCTTTTTCTCATCGGGACTTTCGCAGCGTCGTTCCAGGGACGGTGTTGACCCCGGGATTGCTCGCCAAGGGATATCAGCTGGAGCAACGCGCGCAGGCAGGAGCCACGGTTTGGCGAGTTCCTGAGCGTCGTTTTACGATGAATGCAGGCGTCTCATCGCAGGCTGCCCGCATGTGGTCGCAGCCCGAAGAATCGTATGAAAAGCTGCAAGGCTCGCTGGGCTGGCGTTGGCTCCCTCAGGCTGTGGGCGACGATTACGAGATGCTGCACCAGTTTCGCGCCGGGAAGACGTTTGGACAGGTTCCTTTTGACGAGCTCTTCATGCTGGGTTTGGAACGAGACAATGATTTAGCCATGCGCGCGCACATCGGTACGCGCGACGGACGCAAAGGAAGCGCTCCGCTGGGGCGCAATTATCTTCTCTTCAACTGGGAGGCAGACAAGAACCTGTATGGGAATGGGATTCTTTCTGTGAAAGCCGGGCCCTTCATCGATACCGGCCAGATCACGGACCCGATCGCGGCGCTCGGGTCGCACAAGTGGCTTTGCGACATTGGGGCACAAACCAAATTTCGCGTGTTTGGCCGCGGAGTCGCATTCTCCTACGGCAAGGACTTGCGTTCCGGGAATAACGCCTTCTATCTCACGGTGCTGAAGACCGGCGCAGAGCGAGAGTAGTCCGCGGCAAATAAGGCACGATTGTTCCCGGCTTACGGCGCCTTCGCGGGCAATGAAAGCAAACCTATGTGGTCGGCTGCGCTTCGTGAAAATGACGCCAGATTGTCTCCGCTGTTTTTCGTGGAACGACCGCAGCGAGCGACTCAGCCGTGGCCAGCTGCACGTCGCGCAGACTGCCAAAGTGGGTGAGCAGCCGCTGACGTGTTTGCGTGCCCACTCCGGGAATATTCAGGAGTTCCGAATCTCGATCGCGCATGGCTCGCCGCTGCCGGTGATAGCCGACAGCGAAGCGGTGACTCTCGTCGCGAATAAGCTGGACCAGATGCAGCACGGGCGAGCGGCGGTCCAGCACGACGGGCTCATCTTCGTTGCCGTAGAGGTAGATCACTTCTTCCTTTTTTGCAATGGACGCCAGCGGTTGCGATGTAAAGCCGAGCGACTCCAGCGCATCTGCGGCCGCATGGAGCTGGCCAAGACCGCCATCGATGAGCACCAGCGACGGCATGGGCCGGTCCTCCTCCTTGAGCCGGCGGTAGCGGCGGTGAACCACCTCGCGCATGGAAGCAAAATCGTCTACGCCGAGAACTGTCATCACCTTGAACTTGCGATACTCCTGCTTGTTCATCTTGCCGTCTTCCCACACCACCAGCGAAGCGACCGTTTCAGCGCCCTGAATGTGGGATATGTCGAAGCACTCGATGCGGCGGGGCAGCTCAGGAAGCGTGAGGGTATCGGCGAGGGCCTCCTGGATCGCTTTGCGCGAAGGCTCCAATACACGGAACCGCTGCGTGTAGGATTGCTTCGCATTCTGGCCTGCGAGATCGACCAGTGAGCGCTTTTCGCCGCGTTGGGGCACGAGCAACTCGATACGATGGCCGGTGCGTTCGCTGAGCAGCGCGGCCAGCGTTTCGCGATCGTCAAAATCGACTGGGACGAGGATAGACCGCGGGACATACTGCTGGTCGATATAGAGCTGCTTGAGGAGAGCGGAGAAGACCGGTCCAGCGTGGAACGGCGACTGACGCTCTGTCGGCTCTTCATGACCGGAAGCGGGTTGCGACTCGTGGTCTTCCACCCTTCCACCCAAAGGCGGGCGAAAGAATAGGGCACCCGGCTCTTCGGCGGTTTCGAGTAACTCGGGCAGGTCCTCCCAGAAGAACTCGCGCCGGTCGAGGATTTTGCCGGCACGCACGTGGAAGAGGTTGACGGCCAGGCTGCCGTCTTCGAAGTGATAACCGAACACGTCGGCGTCGTCACTTTGCTCGGCGGTCGCGATGCGTTGTTTCTCTTGAAGCTGGTGCACGGTGGAGAGTTGGTCGCGCAGGCGGGCGGCGGCTTCGAACTGTTCGGCTTCAGCGGCCGCCGTCATGCGGGCGGTGAGGGAACGCTCCAATTCGGTATGGCGGCCCTCAAGGAAAAGCTGCGTGTCGCGGACAGCCTCGGCATAGATTTCCGGCGTGGTCAGGCCCTCCACACAGGGCCCCAGGCAACGGTGAATGTAGTACTGCAAGCACGCGCGGGGATGATAGCGCGAAAGGTCCACCTTGCAGCTGGGCAGCAGAAAACTGCGATGAATGAGTTCAACCACCCGGTAGGCGAGGTTGCCCGGAAAGTAAGGGCCGTAATAAGCCGAGCCGTCTTTGCGCAATCGGCGGGTGACAAAAACCTTGGGGAAGCGGTCCGCAAGGGTCAGCTTCACATAGGGATAGGTCTTGTCGTCGCGCAGCAGAATGTTGAAACGGGGCTTGCGCTGCTTGATGAGGTTGTTTTCAAGAGCCAGGGCCTCGTGCTCGTTGGCGACCAGGATGTAGTCGATATCGACGGCCTCGCGCATCAGCGAGCCGGTCTTGGCATTGGCCTGCGACGCTTCAAGCAGGTAGGAGCGGACCCGCGAGCGGAGGTTATTCGCCTTGCCGACGTAAATCACTTCTCCTTCGGCATTCTTGTAGAGGTAGACACCGGGCTGGGTCGGCAAAACTCGGATTTTTTCGTAGAGGTCCATGAAGAATTCGGGGACTGTAACGCCTGTTCTTAGGATAACGGGAATGCGGAGGGGAGCTACTGTTCGGCAAGCCCGGCAAAGCAATCCTTACTCAGACAGGTAAGAATTACACAGTCAGATTGTGCAAAATTGGTGCCCTTCGGTGAGATAAAGTTTTATTTTTCATTGGGTTGGGTTGTTCCCAACCTTTGGCTAACCAGATGCATCTATATTTGCGATACGAAAGAAGTTATCTGCCCTTCGTGTGGCTGCATGGCGGACAGGGGCCGATAGGAGGAAAGAGGCTATGGCGAACTACCGATTTGGTTTGTGGATGGGAACGACGGCTTTGGTGATGTTGGGAGTGACGGGGTGCGCAACCAAGAATTACGTACGCACGCAGACGGCGCCGATTGTGGAACATACCGACCAACTGGAGGCCAAGACAGCGGCCAATGGTCGGGAGATCCAAGACGTGAATGATCGGGCGCAATCGGGAATCAAGCAGGCGCAGGGCGCAGCCGATAGCGCCACCCAGAATGCGCAGGGTGCCACGAAGGCCGCCGGCGATGCGGAAACCGCAGCCAACGATGCAGTGCATCGCGCCGACTCGCTGGACAGCGTGGTCAAGGGACTGGACAACTACAAGCAGATGGCCGATGTCACGGTGACGTTCGGTTTCGACAAGGCAGTTTTGACGGCCGACGACAAGCAGCAGCTTGACAGCTTTGCAGCGCAGCTTGGCTCTGCCAAGAGCTACATTCTCGAAGTAACCGGCGGAACGGACTCGATCGGATCTGCCCAGTACAACTACGATCTGAGCCAGCGTCGCGCTGACGCGGTGGTGCAGTACCTGGCAGCGAAGTACAACGTTGCCGCTCATCGCTTTTACCTGATCGGCATTGGCAAGGATCAGGAAGTGGCTCCTAACACGACCAGGGAAGGCCGGAAGAAGAATCGGCGCGTCGAGGTCCAATTGCTCTCGAACATGGGCGGCGACCAGACCACCGCGTCTGCCCCATCGGGAACGGGGCGTTAAGGCTGTCTTTTCGAAGCATCAAGCGCGAGTCTTGATTACTTGCGGCACAATCAGGCCGTCCGGACCCAAGGTTCGGACGGCCTGATCCCGTCTGGTTTGAGGTTAATTTTCCTTGCCGCTACCCCGCCTCTTTAGGCTGTAGCGTAAGCCGTGCGGTGAGGACTACGAGAGCGGCCCACAGCGCGTCCGCGCCCAACAGGTGCGCGACCTGCAGCCACACCGGCGCTAACAGCACCACGTCCAGTACGCCCAGCACATATTGCACGGCCAGCAGCAAAAGCACAAGGGCGGAGAGGCCGCGATTGTCCCAGTGCGTATCGCGCTGCGCAGCGCGTACCAGCAGCCAGATGAGGAAAATGCTGGCAATGAAAGCGACGGTGGGATGCGTCCAGCGCCAGCGTACAAGCCATCCGCTGGTGGAAGAGAAGTCCTGAATTAGCGCTGCTCCAAACGAGCTCGCCGGAAACAGGGTATCGCCGAGCGCAGCCAGAGAGCCGGTGACGCCCACAATCAGCACAACCACCACGGCGGCTGCGGCTCCGAAAGGTGCGATCAGGCGAATGCTTCCGCGCATGAAACCTTGCTGCCGGGACAGCAGATGCGCCGTAAGCGTGAGAGCGGCCAGCAATAGCAAAGTGTTCGTCAGGTGCAGCGCGAGGTAGGGCGCGCGCAGCGGCGACTGGCTCTGTGCCGTTAATCCAAGCTTGACAAGGAAAGCGCCGAGAATCGCTTCGAGGAAAATGAAGACTACCGCGACTATCGAGACGGCGCGCGCCAGGTGTCCGCGCACTGTGCCGGCAAATGTCCAAATCAGCAGGCCAACGACGGCAAAGGTCGAGAGGCCGCTGGTGATGCGATGCGTGAACTCAATGATCGTGTCAATGTGCGGCGAGTGCTGCATGACGGTGCCGTTGCAGAGCGGCCAATGGTCTCCGCAACCTGCACCCGAGCCAGTTGCGCGCACCAGGGTGCCCCATAGAATGACAGCGATGGAGTAAACCAGCACACCCCACGCGTATCGGCGGAGAGAGGGCGAAGGAAGTTGTTTTGCGTCGATTGAAGCGGCAGCGTGAGGCATCAAGCAGGACTCCGGCTCGAACTCTACAGTTTAGAACAGCCGGCTGATGCTGGGATGCGGCGACAGTTATTCAGCGAGCAAGCGCACCACGTGGTTCACGATCATCAGGTCTTCCGCGGGTGGAATCACGCGCACGGTGACCGGTGATTTCTCTGCGGAGATGACGGCTTCGCCGCGAACGTTGTTGCGGGCGGGATCGAGGACGATGCCCAACACGCCCAGACCGGCGCAGATTTCGGCGCGCGAGGCAATGTCGTTTTCGCCGATGCCGCCGGTGAAGACCAGCATGTCGAGTCCGCCTAATTCGGCGAAATAGCTGCCGATCCATTTGGCGATGGTCCAGGTGAACTTATCCACGGCGAGGCGCGCTTTTGCATTGCCTTGCTTGATGGCATCGCGAAGATCGCGCATGTCGTTCGAGAGCTCGCTCATTCCAAGCAGGCCCGCCTTCTTGGCGGCGACCGCTTCCAACTGGTCCGCAGCCGCAGAAGCGTTTTCAGTTTTCTCTGCGATCTTGCGCAGAATGAAAAGCAGAACGCCTGGGTCGATGTCGCCGGTGCGGGTTCCGCTGATGATGCCGCCGGTCGGAGTGAGGCCCATCGAGGTGTCAAGGCACTCACCATTGCGAATGGCGGAGATCGAGGCTCCGTTTCCGAGATGCGCCACGATCAGCTTTTCGGGCACATGGGGCTGCAACTGATACACGATCGATTCATACGAGAGCCCGTGCGCGCCGAAGCGCCGCACGCCCATCGCGACATATTCCGAGGAAATGGGCATGTGCGAGACCACCTCGGGCATGGTGCGATGGAAGTAGGAGTCGAGGCAAACGAAGTTGGGAACGCCGGGGAAAAGCCGGAGCGCTTCGCGCATGATGTAGACGGCGATGGGCGTGTGCAAAGGAGCGAACGCAGTGTAACGTTCCATTTCGTCGATGAGCTCGGGCGTGATGAGCTGGTTCTCGAGCACTGTCGGCCCTCCGCAAACCATGCGGTGGCCAATTGCCGCCGGGTCAGGGAAGTCGGCGGAGTGAAGCGCATCCGCGACCAGTGCAAAGGCGACGGCGCGCGTGGGAAGCGCGGGTGTCTGATCAACGAGTTTCTTGCCCTCGGCGTTCTTGATCCAGAACGTGCCGAGATCGGTGCCGATGCCGTCAACCGCACCCTCGAAGAGTTTGCTGCGCTGACCGTCACCGGCCTCATAGACTGAAAACTTGATGGAAGATGAACCGCTGTTCAAAACCAGGACTGGCAAAGACGACATGAAGACGAACCTCTGAAGAGTTAGGGCTGAATCAATCAGCGGGTTAGCAAGTCTTCGATATGATCCTCTTGGGATCTAACGAAGAGAAAGAAAGGCAACCGCAGGTCCTTCGACTCCGTCCCTCGCGGCTGACTCCACTCAGGATGACGGTGTTTGTGGTGGGTCAATTGCTACTGAGCCCAGCGCCAGTTACGAATCTCGGGCAGGTCCTCTCCGTTTTCGGTCACGTACAAGCGATGACGCTGGATCTGTTCCGAGTACCACTGGCGCGCAGCGTCGGCCTGCGACGCAAGGCGCGGCACGCGCGTAATTGCATCCATCGTCAACTGGAAGCGGTCGATATTGTTGAGCACGCACATGTCAAAAGGCGTGGTGGTTGTGCCTTCTTCCTTGTAACCGCGCACGTGCAGGTTGTCGTGGTTGTGGCGGCGATAGGTCAGGCGATGAATGAGGTACGGATAGCCATGAAAAGCAAAGATGGTCGGAGTGTCGGGTGGAAACAGTTGATCAAATTCCTCGTCAGGCAGACCGTGCGGGTGCTCCGACTGCGGCTGCAGGGACATCAGGTCCACCACATTGACCACTCGGATTCGCAAATCCGGGACCTTTGCGCGCAACAGCATGACCGCGGCGAGAGTCTCCATTGTGGGAACGTCTCCACAGCAGGCCATCACCACCTCGGGGCCGCCTTCGTCGTTGGAGGCCCATTTCCATGCGTCGAGCCCGATGGTGCAGTGAGTAACGGCTTCGTCCATGGTGAGCCATTGCGGCGCAGGCTGTTTACCCGCCACGATCAGATTGATGTAGTTTTTGCTGCGCAGGCAATGGTCGGCCACGGAGAGCAACGTGTTGGCGTCGGGCGGCAGATAGATGCGCACGACGTCGGCCTTCTTGTTCACCAGGAGATCGATGAATCCGGGGTCCTGGTGTGAGAATCCATTGTGATCCTGCCGCCACACCAACGACGTGAGCAGGTAGTTGAGTGACGCGATGGGCTTGCGCCAGGGAATTTCGCGCGTAACCTTCAGCCACTTGGCGTGCTGGTTCACCATTGAATCGACGATGTGGATGAAGGCCTCATAGCAACTGAAGAAACCATGACGCCCGGTGAGCAGATAGCCCTCGAGCCATCCCTGGCACATGTGCTCGCTCAGCACCTCCATCACGTGGCCTGTCTGCGACAGATTCTCATCGACCGGCAGCGTCTCGGCCATCCATTCCTTGCCGGTGCCGAGAATCACGTCGTCGAGGCGGTTCGAGGCGGTCTCGTCGGGGCCGAAGACGCGGAAGTTCTTGTGCTCCAAGTTGGCCTGCATGACCGCATGCAACCAATGACCAAGCACGCGCGTGGTTTCGGCATCAGCACGACCGGGACCCTCGACTTTAACGGCGAACTCGCGGAAATTGGGCAGGTTGAGCGGGTGCATCAGCAGGCCGCCATTGGCGTGCGGGTTCATGCCCATGCGGAGCCGTCCCTTGGGCGCCAGGTCAGCCAACTCTTCGCGGAATGCGCCCTTCTCGTCGAACAACTCTTCCGGCTTGTAGCTGCGCATCCACTCTTCCAACAAGCGCAGGTGGTCTGGCTTTTCCCGCAGTTCGGCAAATGGGACCTGGTGGGCCCGCCATGTATTTTCCACGGGCTTGCCATCAACAAACTTTGGGCCGGTCCACCCCTTGGGGGTGCGCATGATGAGCATCGGCCATGCAGGGCGTGGGATCGGACCGCTCCCGGCTTCGCGTGCGGACTTTTGAATCGCAGAGATGCGATCGAAGATGGTTTCGAATGTGGCGGCGGCCTCTTGGTGCATCGTGGGCGGGTCATCGCCCTCAATGGTGAAGGGCTCGTATCCATAGCCGCGCATCAAGTCTTCCAACTCGCCATGAGGAATGCGCGCCAGCACGGTCGGATTGGCGATCTTGTACCCGTTCAAGTGCAGGATAGGCAGCACGGCGCCATCAGTCGCAGGATTGAGGAACTTGTTCGAGTGCCAGCTTGTAGCCAGCGGTCCGGTTTCGGCCTCGCCGTCTCCCACCACGCAGCCGACAATCAAATTGGGATTATCGAAGGCTGCGCCGTATGCGTGCACCAAAGAGTAGCCGAGCTCACCGCCCTCGTGAATCGATCCCGGCGTCTCCGGCGCCACATGGCTGGGAATGCCGTACGGCCAACTGAATTGGCGGAACAGACGCTTGATGCCATCTCGATTCTGTTCGATGTATGGATAGATTTCGGTGTACGAGCCCTCGAGATAAGTGTTCGCAACAATTCCCGGACCGCCGTGGCCCGGGCCGATGATGTAAATCATGTCGAGGTTGCGTTCGCGGATGATGCGGTTCCAGTGCACGTAGAGAAAATTGAGCCCGGGGGTTGTGCCCCAGTGGCCGAGCAGGCGCGGCTTCACGTCGTCGATGGTGAGAGGGCGCTCGAGCAATGGATTGTCTTTCAGGTAAATCTGGCCGACGGAAAGATAATTGGCGGCGCGCCAGTAGGCGTCCATTTTCGCCAGCAGTTCCGGACTCAGCGGCCCCTTGCCGGTTACTTCACTCATGATTCACCTCGCAAGTTGGTTTCCCTGACACTAGAGAGCCTAGCAGCCGGGTGTTAAAGGATTGGGTGACTGATGTCACACGCGCGCGAGACGGCATTTCACGCCTTGAGACGAAGGGCGCGCCTTGCTTGATCTGATGCTATGCGATGCGGATCGATGCGTCAGAAGTAGCGTTTAAGTTTTAAAATCCGCGATTCAAAACCGTACCAGAGCACGGTGGCTGCGGTGGTCGAAGCCGCCAGGCGGAAGGCGACGACGGCGAGATTGCCGGGAATGCCGTAGCGGTCCATCTTCAAGTCGAACCAGCCGAAATAAATGAAGATCATGATGTGAACCATGTAAAGGCCGTAACTGATGCGGCCGTAGAAAGCCAGGGGCCCACGTCGCAGTGCGGAATTGAGCGGGTTGCGCGCACCAGTTGAAGCGATGGCGGCTAGCACAGCTCCCGCAAATCCTGCCGCCAGCGCGGAATCAAGAAAAGCTGTGCCGCCTGCGATGGTTGCGGCGGCGGCGATGCCCAGCACGAATAGACCGAGGCCGATGAGGAGCCACGCGCGGCGCGTGAGTTGGATTGTGTAAAGCCCGAGCGCCAGCAGGCTTCCCAAGGCGATGCCATCGAGATGGATCAGCGTGTGGGTGGGTGTGATCCACGCAAAGTGCGCGTGGCGCAGCAGAGGCGAAGCGACCAACGCACAAGTGAGAACCGAGGCCAGCATCCACGGACGGCGGAGAAGGCGCACCAACGGCGCCCAGAGAAAGTAATACTGTTCCTCTATGGCCAGCGACCACGTTGGGCTGATCGCCGGAGGAAGTGCAAGGTGGAAAAGATTCTGCACGAAAAAAATGTAGGCCGGCCACGGAGCGGCCTTGACAGCGTTCCATATGGTTGGCCCGATGAACCACGGGGCATTGAGATAACAGACGACGAGCACCAGCACGTAGACCGGCCAGATGCGCAGCGCCCGGCGTCCGTAGAAGTTGTGGAAGTAGCGCGGCTTGCTGCGCGCCTCGAGCAGGATCGAGGTAATGAGAAAGCCGGAGAGAACGAAGAAGAGATTGACGCCCGCCCATCCCCAGAGCGAGGCGTAGTAAAACCGCGTACCGGCCAGGCGCGGGTGACAGTGATAGATGACGACGCCGAGAACCGCAAGGCCGCGCAGGCCTTGCAGTTCGGGGATATAAGACGGCAGCCAGGTTGGGCGTTGAATAGGCAACGGAATCAGCTTATCCTGCCGCCAACTCCTTTGCCCTTTGCGTGGCGCGCATTACGGCTTTGATGAGCGTGACGCGAAGGCCGCCTTCTTCCAGTTCCAGAATGCCATCGATGGTGCAGCCGGCGGGCGTGGTGACGGCGTCCTTGAGCAGCGCGGGATGATAGCCGGTTTCGAGTACCATTTTCGCGGCGCCGAAGGTGGTCTGCGCGGCGAGTTGTGTTGCGGTTTCGCGGGGCAGACCGACTTTGACGCCTGCCTCGGCCAGCGCCTCGATAATGATGTAGATGTATGCCGGGCCCGAGGCCGAGAGACCGGTCACGGCGTCCATGTGCTTCTCATCCACAACAACGGTGCGGCCCACGGTCTCAAAGATGCGCTGTGCCAGTTCCATCTGCGGGGGGGAGACGAAGCGTCCGCGGCACAAACCGGCAGCGCCTGCGCCGAGCGCGGAAGGTGTGTTGGGCATGGCGCGAATGACGGCGATATCGAGGCCCGCGGCTTCTTCAATGGTGCGCGTCTTGACCGAAGCGGCAAACGAAACGAGCGTCTTGGACTGGGTGAGCGCGGGGCGAATCTCGGCAATCAGGTCCGGGACCTGGAAGGGTTTTACGCCGATGAGAATGAGGTCGGACTGGCTGGCTGCTTCGAGGTTGTTGGTGCTTACGTCGACTCCCCACTGCGTGCTCAGGGCCAGTGCGCGCTCGGCGTGGCCCACGGTGGCGTGAATCTGGTCGGGGGCGAAAAGGTTCTGCTTGAGAAAGGCCTGCAACAGGATGCCGCCCATTTTGCCTGCGCCCAGCACGGCTACGCGAATATGGGGCAACTGCGCGGGTACATCGGTGGCCTCAACGGCTATCTCCGCCATGGTTTTCCTTGTCTTTGAGTGAGGGTGGTGTTTCCAGTTTCAAGGATACGCGCATCGCCGCTCCTTCATCAGTTCGAGTGCGGGGCTGCCTCAAAGTTGGGGCATTTTGGGCTAAAAATGGTGGATTTTGGTCGTATTTGCTAGCAGACTGTGGCCGTTTTGGTGCGTTTTGCTGTGCTGTTTTTCTGCATTGCTGTGAAGCTGTGACGGTCAGGTGGCTGAAACTAAATCGGTTAATCATGACCGTACAGTCTTACAGTTTAACAGCCCTATTTTTTGTTCAGGGGATGCAACGGGGCGGGCGGTCACCGGGGTTGGCAGGAGTGAAGCCGGCGTGGGAGCAGGGACATATCCTGCGGGTGGAAAAGCGCGTGCGGCGCGCGGAATCCCGGGTAATGTTTCGAGGAGATAGGCAACGACGGCGGACACCGATGTGTCGTGCTGGGCGGCCCAGACACGCGCCAAGTGATAGGTTCTTTCGTGGACGGCGATTGTGATTCTCTTCATCATTTTGCGGATCTCCAGATCAAAGTGGCGTTTGCCGTATGGGGAGGGACGGGACGGTTTAATTCCATTGTGCGCCGGAGAGACATAATTATCGGCAAAGGGGATGGAAGGAAATCTGGACTGGATGCGCATGATTCGGCGGGAGTTAGGGATCGTGGTGAGTCGGCGAAAGGCGCGCGAGGGTTGACAGGGGGCATTGCGACGCCCTGAAAAACGAAAACCCAAATGTAACGACATGGGTGTTTGTACCGGCGCACGTCCTGTAGTACCGCGTATCCGGCCACAAACCCGTCGTGGCCACGCGCGGCCGAATACAGTCTCGAACCGACAATCTCAAAGGCTGTCGAGATTTCAAAGACGAATCAGGACTGAATCAGCGGATGTTCCGGTATTCCGCTTCGGCTCGTTCAAGGATGGGGCAGTCGGGGTCGGCGTTCTTCCAGAGCGCGAAGAACTCCTCGTATTGGGCTCGGGCCTTCGCGGATTCTCCCGACAGGGCGTAGGCGCGCGCCAGGCCCACGTGCGCCAAAACGAAAACCGGATCGCCGATCATGATCCCGCGATGGCTGAGGATCTTTTGAAACTCGTTCGCTGCCTCCGCGCCTCTGTGCGCCGCCAAGAGCGCCTCGCCGCGGAAGAAGACGGGGTAGAGCGCGCCGAAGAATCCGGCTTGGCTGCTGCGCGGCGAACCCAATTCGTAGGGTACGCTGGCCTGCAGCGCGTCGATCGCCTTCAAGGGTTCGCCGTGTTGCACGGCCACAGCGGCGCTGATCACCGGAAGATAGCTGAACCTGACTGAGGTGTCTTCCGGATAGCGCTTCTCCATATCATTCGCGAGCTTCTCTGCCTGCGTTGAGTCGCCCGAAAGAACCAGGGCAAGAGCCGCGCCATAATTCACCTCGCGGTTGCCGGCCAGAGCCAGGGCGGCCGCGGCAGTTCGTCTTGCCTCGATGGAATTCCCGAAAAAAGCCTCCCACAGAGCTGTCCTGGTTTCGAAGACGGCCGCCAGTTCGCGACTACCACCTTGCGCCGCCAATGTGACGGCGTGCCGCGACAGGCTGATTGCATTTTTCAGCCGGCCTTCCGATGCTTCAGCAAAGGCCTGACGATCCAATATCCAATCCTCGATTTCGGGGTGGGCCTGGGCCGATTCCACCTCACGCCGCATTCCTGCCGCATCCCCTTTCATGTAGGCGAGGTCAAAGCGGAGCGTCGCCATGCGCACCTGATCGAGATTGCGCTCCGCTGCCCTATGGACCGCATTCTCAGCACCTTGAAAGTCATTCAGGTACATCAAGTCGTAGCCGAGCAGGTAATATCCAAGACTTGCATCGAGGTTGAGCTCAATGACCTTTTGCGCCTCTTCGACGGCGCCGTGGTAATTGGCGAGCACGAGGTCGACAAAGCCGGCAAGAAAAGCATGGGGAAGAAACTCGCGCGGGTAGGTCCGCGCCCACTCATCGCAGACCTGCTGCGCCTTTTCCTGGTTTCCGGTGGCTCGTCCAAAGTAGTACCCGGTGATGAAGAACCGTTCCTTTTCGCTGGTCCGGTCGCGTAGCTCATATGCCCGCGTAACGTTCTCCGTGGCCAGCTCCGACGACCCCGAAGAGCCATACATCAACCCCAGTGAGGCGTAAGCCAATGCGAAGCTCGGGTCGATTTCAATAGCGCGCTTAATCAACGGTATGGCAGGTTCAGGTCCCTGTAAGGCCGCGACCTTCCATCCCAGGCTGTATGCCTTCAATGCCTCAAGCGATGGCGTGGTTGCCTCTGCCAGCGGGGTGTCGTGCTGTACAAGCGCGGCCGCCGATTCGCCCGCCCGCGCGCGAAAGCCGCGCGCCATTCTGGTGACCGCGTCCAGGGCGTCTTCCTTCCGCGCAACCTGGACCTGCTCGTCATCGATGTTCTCTCCAGTGCGGCAGTTGACCGACCGTAGGTCCAGTACGTACTCGCTGCCGAGAGCCTTGATGGAGCCTTCGAGAACGGCGGAACTGCCGGTGCGCTCGCACACGTCCCGGGCGGTCTGCCCCGTGAGGCGAGTATCGGGCGGCTTCCCCATAAGGCCCAGTGCCTGCCGGATGCTATCTTCCGAGATCAGGCTGAGCGAAGGCGACTGCTCCAACTGCACCTCCATGCCCTGGCGCAGAGTGTCATCAAAAACAGGATCTCCGGTCGTATTCACGAAATCGGCCACGAGGATGGAATCCTTCTCGTCCAGGTTTGCATGCCGGCGATTTCGAATGAGAAGGAATACGCCGAGTACCAAAAGCAACGCCACAACGGCGGCGGAGAGCAGGAGCCTCCGGCTTGCTTTGGGCTTTCTCGGAATCGCGAGCGCTTTCGGCGCATGGTCCGTCTCCGCTTCGTTCTCTTCAATCACAATTTGTGTGCGTGTCCGTGCCTGGGCCACGAGGGCTTCGCCTTGCTCGGTCACGGTTCGAACGGGCGCGGCAAATCGATAGCCGCGGCCCGGTAGCGTCACGATGTACTGGCGGTTTTCCGCGGTATCTCCCAGCGCTTTGCGCAGCAGGAAGATGTTCTGGCTCAGGTTCGATTCCTCGACAAACGAGTTCGGCCAGACCTCCTTGAGGAGTTCTTCTTTGGAGACTACCTCGCGGCTGCGGCGAACCAGGACGAGCAGCGTCTCGAAGGCTTTGGGTGTGACCGGAACAGGGTCGTTTCCCCGGAGCAGGATCTGCTTGTCGGGGTCCATGTGGAACGGCCCGAATTCATAAACAATCCTGGGGTCCGTAGCCATAGGTTGAAGAGCCAGCAGCTCGAAGAGGCGAGAACGCACCCGTCACCGGGGTCGATTCATCGTAAGCGCAATCTACCACAGTCTCTATTGCCCCCTGAATCTTCTCTGGCAATTGCCCCTCAATCTGTCGTAACTCCTTGCATCTTTTGCCTCTAAGCGTTTCTTGAAACTCATTGAGAAATATTGAACCGCGAATTGAAGACTTTTCCGGCCTGCTCCCTGCAGGATGCGCTCATTACGAAGCAGCTGAAGTAGCGATGGGCTGACCGGAGAGTGGCATGGTGGTGAAAACGACAAGGATCACGATT
>OBLU010001242.1_pt1 | contig 23761 bp, 15 predicted proteins | sample 1518681 | NCBI WGS metagenome assembly OBLU01 (sample SAMEA3539304, study PRJEB22396) | soil metagenome | biome: tundra; feature: field; material: soil | place: USA | collected 2010-05 | depth 0.15 m
CTACGCCGCCGTTCCGGCGAGCGTCCTCAAGGCGCCGGAGCTCGGCCCCTCGGAGGCGGCGGCCTTCTCCGCCGGGCTTCGCTGGGCCTACGCCGCGGCCGCCCTGTTCGCGGCGGCCTCGGCGCTCCTCTCGATCGGCCGGGGGCGACGCGGCGTCCGGTGATCTTCGCCGGTTCGCCCGCTCACGTCTCCGGAAGCGCCCGGCACGGCCGGACGAGGCAGCGCCAGCGCCTGTCATACCGCCAGGCGTGGCCCAGGGGGATGTCGCGGAAGGCGAGATGCCGCGTCAGGACGTCCACGCCGAGCCCGCGCAGGCGCGCGCAGAGGTCGTTGAGGAGAGCGGACGAGAGGCCGCGGCCCCGGAGCGCCGGGGTGACGGCAACCCCGTCGAGCTGTGCCGCCGACCCCGGAAGCAGGGAGTACGCGACGCCCGCGACGACGCGCTCCCGCGCGTCCAGGGTCACGAGATGGCTGTGCCCTTCCGAGTAGGCGCGGGGAACTCCGGACCTCACCAGCAGCTGAACCAGGTGCCCGAGCTCGGCCGGGTCGTGCGGATCTCTCACGGTGTAGCGCGCTCCGGTGCGGTCGACCGTGTGCGTCGTGGCGACCAGATGCCGCCCGCCTTCGCCCACGGCCGCGAGCGCCACGTCCTTGTCCGGAGCGGAGTCGGGGAAGACCAGCCGGCCGAACGCGAGGCGCTCCTCGGCGCTTCCAAGGGCGGCCTGGACTTCGGCCAGCTCCACCATCTGTGCGGGCCAGACGCCCGGCCGCCGGAACATCGCGATGAGAAGCGCGTCGAAGGCCTGCCGCGCGGGGAGGTCCGACCGGGCGAACGTGGTCTCCCGGTGAAGGTGGTACCGGACGATCTCCGGAAAGCGGTCCAGCCGGTAGACGCGCTCGAGGCCTCGCGTCATCGCCTCCCGGGCGGAAAGCGGGGCCTCCGGCTCGAGCGCCTCCCACGCCACGAACCGCTGGATGGCCGAGAGAAGAGCCAGCGGCGGATGGAACGCGGCATCGAGCCACTGCCTCTCGGCAGGCAGCTCCTCGAAGAGCACGCCGGCAGCGCCCTCCGGAGCGTCCTTGCGCGGTGTGCGCGAAAGCTCTTCGAGGAACTCCCGCGCACCTTCCAGCCCCAGCGCCTCCACGCAGGCGTCGGCGATCCAGCCACGCCGGAGCGTCGCGCTCGAACGCGGGTAAAGGGCGAACGTCTCCTCGAAGAAGTTCCCAACCATCGGGCCGACGAGCGACCACGGCCCTTCGTAAGGCCGATGCCCGGCGAGCGAGAGAAGGACGGTCCCCTCGCGGAAATCGTCCCCGGGCACCACGACGTTCGCGGGCGAGACGGCTCCGGGCACGAGCCGCCGCCCGCTCGCCTCCCAAGCCGAGAAGAAGGCCGCGAGCGCCCTCACGAAGAGGGTTCGCCACCCGGCCGCGGCCGTCCCCTGTTCGGGCGTGGGTCGCGCCAGCTCCCAGAGCCGCATGGCGAGCGTCGGTTCGTCGATCCAGCCCACCGAGAGGGCGCCGAGCTTCGGCCGGAAGCAACCGAAGGCGGGCACCACGGGCTCCCCCTGCGCCGGGGAAGCGAGAGCCTCCATCCAGAGCTTCGTCTGGCGGACGGCCTGAAGGTCGAGATCGTCGCCGACGATGAGCAGCAGGTCGTGATGCCGGCCTGATTGCGTGTTGATGCCGGCGCGGTAGAGCTGGTGCTGTCTCACCCTGGCAACGGGCGCGATCCAGATCCCCGCCGGGCCGAGGTCTCCCGGCGTCACCGTCTCGCCGCACGCCAGCTCCAGCGACTCCTCCAGGAATCCCGTCTCGTCGAAGAGCTGCTCGATTCGCTCGCGCTCCCCGGAAGCGAGCCCCTCGTGGAACGCGAGCGTCCCCTTGAAAGAAGCGTGCGACGGCAGGCCTTGCTGGTACCACTCCGACAGCTCGTCCAGCAGGCGGGCCGCCATGCGGGCCACGCGCGGGTCCGTCTCCTCCAGAGCCCACCAGGCCAGCTCGGAGCGGACCGCCACGTAATCCTCGCGGTGCCTCCGGATGTGACGCACGAGGAGGTTGAAGACGTCGGAGAGGAGATCCGCCTGCATGGGCGGAAGGGGACGCGGAAGACGAGTTCGGTAGCCGTGCAGCCGCCGGCGTAGGACGGCCAGCCTTTCCCCCGGCAGGCCGGCCTGCGCGATCTTCTCGACGCTCTCGGCCGAGAGAAACGGAAGCCCCGAGTCGAGGAAGCTCTCCATTTCGGACGCGGCACCGGGGGCCGGATCGTCGAGAACGAGGATACGGAACGCCTCGCAGCGAACCTCGGCCGAAGGGTGCCGGGCCAGCGCCTCGAGCCGCCGTCTCAGCGCCACCGCCGTCATCGCGTCCGCGCCGGAAAGCCGTTCCTCGAGATCGGCGACGGCTCGCAGAGACTCCTCGCGCCCTCCGAAGAGCGCCTCGCAGATGCTCTCGTGAAAGGTTGCGAGCTCGGGGGACGAGATCCGCCCCGGAACGGATACACCCGCTGGCGGGCGTCCGTAAGCCGGCAGCCTCACGCGGGGCGAGAAGGCCCCGAGCGGAAGGTCCCACCCTTCCTTCACCGGACAGAAGGCTGCCAGCGAAGTGTTGCCGAGCCAGAGGAGCGGCTGGTGGACGAGAAGACCGAAGTCGAGGAGGCTGCCCTGGAGGGTGTACTCCAGATCGCCGACGCGAACCGTGCCCTTGCCCTCCGACCGGCGGAGGGTCAGCGTGAGACCTCGCCGCCGGTCCTCGACAGCGTCTTCCCCGAGGACGAGGTCTCCTTCCAGGATCCCGAGATCGCGATGCAGCCACCGCGGCACGCGGACCTGCAGGTCCTTGCCCTCGAGCTGCACGGCGGTGCCGCGGCAGAGCGAGGCGAGGAGGTCCCGAAAGCTCTCCTCCATGGCCTTGCGCTTGTAGCTCCCCTTCGGCGTCAGCTCGCCCCGCTCCAGGGAAAAGTCGCGGTCGAGGACGGCGAAGCCGACGACACGCTCGTGCGGCGCCAGGTCAAGGTTCGCCTCGGCCACGATGCGAGCGAAGTAGGCCTGCCGTTCTTCCTCGGACGTGAGCTCGGCGAGGAGCGGGGCCTCCAGATCCGGCACGATGAGCAGGACGTTGTCGTCGCGCCCGTCGCCGGCGAGGAACGTCCGCCGGATGCCGGGAACCCCCTCGAAGAGCTGCTCCACGCGCCTCGGGGCCACGGTCTGGCCCCGGCTATTCTTGTAGATGTCCTTGACCCGGTCGATGATCTCGAGAAAGCCGCTCGGTCGCACGCGAAAGATGTCACCGCTCCCGATCCATCGCTCCCCGGCGCCTGCCGTCTCCGGCTCATCGATGTCGCGGGCGACATACGGGCCGGCGATGAGAAGCTCCCCGTCCTCGCCCAGACGGACGCGGATCCCCGGCAGCGGGACGCCGACAGTCCCGTCCTCGTAGAGACCGGGCAGTGTCATCGTGATGCCGCCGGTGGCCTCCGTCATTCCAAAGCCGCTGCAAAGGGCGATGCCGCTACGCTCGAAGAAGCGAAAGACCGCGGGCTCCAGGAAGCCGGCCGCCGACAGCCCCCAGGAGAGGCGCCCGCCCGTCACTTCCCGCACGGCCGCCGCTTCCTCCTCCGGCCCGGCCACGGCGCCCAGCCGCTTCTGGCAGCGTTCGTGGAGCTGCTGCCATCGCGCGGGGATGCTGACCAGCCCGGTGGGGCGGACCTGGCGCAGGCCGGCCAGGAGCGTCTCCAGCGAGGGGTTCCCGGCGAAGACGTACGTTCCGCCCCAGAAAAGCGTGCCGAGCAATTCCAGGTAACGCCCGAACGTGTGGTAGAGGGGCAGATAGCAGAGAAGCACCTCCCCTTCGCCGACGAATGGGAGCGCTGCCGCGCGCGCGAAGCGTTTCGTGAGCAGGTTGAAGGGCGAGAAGGCGAATCCCTTCTGGGCCCCGGTGCTCCCCGACGTGAAGAGGACCGTGGCCGCCTCGTCGAGGCCGAAAGGGGAGAGCGCCCGAAGCGCCTGATCCATCTCCTCCGCTCCCAGCTTCCCGACCTCCTCGCCGAGAACGGCGGCGGTGCCGCGCTTCAGGCGGGCAGCCGCATCGAGGAGAACCGGACGAACGGGGCTCGAGAGCCGGGCCGCGACGGCTTCCACCTTCACGAGCTGGTCCGCGGTGTCGACGAGGACGAGATTCGCGCCGAGCCGCTGAAGGAGCGACGTCAGCTCCGAAACCTGGAGATGGGGCGCGAGGGGCGCGACGAAGATGCCGTGGACGAGGCAGGCGAGGTCGCAGCAGGCGGAGTCGAGGCTGTTCTCGGCGACGATCGCCACGCGGGGCGGACCTTCGCTCAGGGAGGCGAGGGCGGCGGCGATCCCCCGCAAGCGCCGCTCGGTCTGGGCGTACGTCCAGCACGGCGCTTCGGGCCGGGGGGACGCCTGAAGGAAAACCCTGTCCGGGTGGGCGGCGACGCGCTGCGAAAGGAGCGTTGCCAGGGAGTATCCCGAAGCCCGGATCGCGCCGAAGGTGGTCTCCGCCCAGCGCGTGCGCGCTGCCGCGTCGGGCAGGGCGAGCAGGAACTCGCGGCGGCGGGTCCGGTCCAGGTACCGGTGCCACGTTTCGGCCGGGACGGTGCCGGCGGCGAGGGCGCGCTCGGCGGCTGAGACCAGGGCAAGGGCAGCGCCGGGCTCGGGAGGAGCCGCGTCATCGGCGGGCAGCATGCAAAGGGCGTCCGCGAGGACGGGAAGCGGGTCGGCCGCACTCTCGAGCAGGGCCGTCTCGGAGCGCTCCATGGTATCCCTCCGCCCGCGTCGCCGCGCGGGGGGTCACGAGGAACGGCGCGGGAGACCAGTATCCCCCCGGAGAGAAAGTAACGCCAACGGATGCCGAAGTTTTTCCAGGTGATCACGTACGTGATTAAGCCTCACCCGAGGTCGTCCGGACCGCCGGACGGCCGGTCCTGGTCATCCCGGCCTGACCTCGCCGGGATACGTGACGCGTGTGCCTTTTACCTCGGCGAACGCCGTCACGCGGTGCGGGGTCGAGCGCTTGGCGCTGGTGATGTGCTCCGCATGGGCTCCGCGGGCCGTCAGTGCGTCGGCGACGAGGGAGCGATGGCAACGCCAAGGCACGGCCTCCGCGCACATCAGAGCGACGCTGCCCTCCGCGGTCAGCGCGTGCAGCTTCGCGAGCCCGGTCTCGAAATCCTCGGTCAGCATGTAGTCGGCGAACCCCCGGAAGCTGGCGTTGCGCCACCCCGTGTTGGATGAATCCTTACGTGGCCGGCGCAGGCCTCCGAGCTCCGGGAGGTGTACGTAGCGAAGGCGCCGCGAGCGAAGAGCCGATCGAAGCGCATCGCCGTTGAACTGGGGGTTGTGCCGCGATCGGGGGATGGTCCGGATGTCCGCCAGCACGGAGACGTCGAACGCTCGAAGCAGCGCGACCAGCTCGTCGAGCGTTCGTGTCGAGTGGCCGACCGTGTAGATCCGAGCGCCTCTCCAGCTCTTCGTGCGGCTCATTGGCCCGATCAGATCCCCGCATCCGACGGGTAGTAGTGGAGCACGTCGTCCCGCCAGCCCGGGATTATTGCCCGGGAGGAGCGCACTACAATCCCTGGCGGGATGTCCGGAGACTTCGTCCACCTTCACCTGCACACGCAGTACTCCCTTCTCGACGGCGCGAACCGGCTCAAGGACCTGATCAAGCAGGTGAAGGCGTCCGGGATGGATGCCGTGGCGGTCACCGACCACGGGAACATGTTCGGGGCGTACGAGCTTCAGACGTCCGCGCTCGAGGCGGGCATCAAGCCGATCCTCGGCGTCGAGGCGTATATCGCGCCCGGGTCGCGCCTCGATCGCGAGAACGTGAAGACGTTCGACGGCGAGGGGAACAACTACCACCTGACGCTCCTCGTCGAGACGCCGGACGGCTACCGGAATCTGGCGCGGCTCGTGTCCGAGGCGTTCCTGTCCGGCTTCTATTACAAGCCGCGCATGGACTGGGAGCTTCTCGAGAAGTATCACGAGGGGATCATCGCGCTCTCGGGCTGCCTGAATTCGGAGGTCTCGAAGCGGCTCCGGATGGGCGACTACGACGGCGCGAAGAAGACGGCCCTGAAGTATCGCGACCTCTTCGGGAAGGACCGTTACTTCATCGAGCTCATGGATCACGGCCTCCCGGAGCAGAAGCAGATCCTGCCCGACCTTCTGCGGCTCTCTTCGGAGACCGGCATTCCGCCCGTCGCCACGAACGACGCGCACTACCTGACGCGCGACGACGCCGCAGCCCAGGACGTCCTTCTGTGCATCGGGATGGGGAAGACGCTCCACGACGCGAAGCGCATGAAGTTCTACAACTCGGAGTTCTACGTGAAGAGCGCCGAGGAGATGAGCGACGTGTTCCGCCCGCTCACACTCGAGGCGGTGAAAAACACGGCCGCGATCGCCGAGCGCATCACGCCGAGCGTCATCGTGGACACGGGACTCAAGATTCCCAGGTTCCCCGTCCCCGGCGACCGGACGCCCGAGGTGTATCTCGAAGACCTCGCGAAAGAGGGCCTCGAGCGCCGACTCGAGCTTCTCGCGAGCCTCTTCGAACAGGGACGGATCCGGCATCCCCGGCAGGACTACGACGAGCGCCTGACCTGGGAGCTGTCCATCATTCGGAAGATGGGCCTCTCGAGCTACTTCCTCATCGTGTGGGACTTCATCAAGTACGCGAAGGACCAGGGCATTCCCGTGGGGCCGGGGCGCGGGAGCGCGGCGGGCTCGCTCGTCGCGTGGTCGCTCGGCATCACGGACGTCGATCCGCTCCGCTACGACCTTCTCTTCGAGCGCTTCCTGAATCCCGACCGCGTCTCGATGCCCGACATCGACGTCGACCTGTGCGAGCGCCGCCGCGGCGAGGTCATCGAGTACGTGAGAACGAAGTACGGGCGCGAGAACGTCGGCCAGATCATCACGTTCAACTCCATGAAGGCGCGGGCCGTCATTCGCGACGTGGGCCGCGTCCTGGACGTTCCGCTCGCCGAGATTAACCGCCTCTGCTCGCTCATTCCGGCGAATCCCGGCAAGCCCACGATGCTCGCCGAGGCGCGGCGCGACGTGAAGGAGCTGGCGGACGCGCTCCGCGACAACGAGACGTACCGGCGCCTTTTCGATCTGGGCGAGCGGCTCGAGGGCGTGTCGCGCCACGCGGGCGTCCACGCGGCGGGCGTCCTCATCGCGCCGAGGCCCCTCGTCGAATACCTGCCGCTCTACCGCAACAGCAATGACGAGATCACGACGCAGTTCGAGATGAAGTCCGTCGACCGGATGGGCCTTCTCAAGATGGACTTCCTCGGGCTCATCACGCTGACGATCCTCGACGACGCCCTGCGCCTCGTGGAAAAGAAAGAGGGGAAGCGCCCGAGCCTGGACGCAATCCCGCTCAACGACCCAGAGGTGTACCGGCTCTTCGCGGACGGGCGGACGGACGGAGTCTTTCAGTTCGAGTCGTCCGGCATGCGCGACCTCCTCCGCCGCGTGAAGCCCGAGGTGTTCGACGATCTCGCCGCGCTCAATGCCCTCTACCGTCCGGGCGCGCTCGACGCCGGAACCGTCGAGGTCTACATCCAGCGGCGCCGGGGCACGAAGTTCGATTACCCGCTGCCGCAGCTCGAGCCGATCCTCAAGGACACCTACGGCGTCCTCGTCTACCAGGAGCAAGTCATGCTCGCGGCGCGCGCGGTGGCCGGGTATACGCCGGGCGAGGCCGACAAGCTCCGCAAAGCCATCGGCAAGAAAGACGAGGCGCTGCTCAAGGCCGAGGGCGCCAAGTTCATCAAGAAGGCCGTTGCGAACGGCACGCCGAAGAAGAAGGCCGAGGAGCTGTGGGCGCTCATTCTGCCGTTCGGCCGCTACGGCTTCAACAAGTCGCACTCCGTCGTCTATGCACTCCTCGCCTATCGCACCGCGTGGATGAAGGTGCATTACCCGGTGGAGTTCCTCGCGGCCACGCTCACGGCCAGCTCGGGCAGCTCGGACGACGTCGTGAAGTACGTGAACACTTGCCGGGACATGAAGATCCCCGTGCTGCCGCCGGACGTGAACGCCTCGGATCTCTCGTTCACGCCGGACGGACCGGCGATCCGGTTCGGCCTCGGAGCCGTGAAGGGCGTCGGGGAGGGGGCCGTCGCTTCCGTCCTCGCCGCGCGCACGGGCGACGGTCCGTTCAAGTCCCTCACGGATTTCTGCTCGCGCGTCGACCTGCGCCTGAACAACCGGAGGGTCATCGAGGCCCTCGTCAAGTCGGGCTGCTTCGATTCTCTCGGGAAGAGCCGGGCGGCGTTCCTGGACGGGCTCGATCATGCGATCGACGTTGCGGCGGCGGCGCGCGAGGCCGCGTCGTCGAGTCAGAGTCTCCTCTTCGACGTCCCGAAGGAGATGCAGGTCGAGGACCACTTTCCCGACAAGCCGGAGTGGAGCGTCGACGAGAAGATCCGCTACGAAAAGGAGACGCTCGGCTTCTACATCACGGGCCACCCGCTCGCGCGATTCGAGGACGAGATCCGGATGTTCGGCGACGTCACGTGCGAGACGCTTCGCGACAGGCTCGACGCGCAGGTGAAGCTCGTGGGCCTCGTCGGGGCGATCAAGAAAAACCAGATCAAGAAAGGCCAGAACGAGGGGAAGATGATGGCAAAGGCGGTCGTCGAGGATCTGACCGGCTCGGTGCCAGTCACGATTTTCGCGAGTCTCCTCGAACGCGTCGGCTCGTGGCTCGCGCCGGGGCGGCCCGTCCTCGTCACGGGTACCGTGCGCATGTCCATGGCGCCGGGCGGCGCGACGCACGATCCATCGGAAGGCGAGTCCGCCGGCATGCCGATCGAGGTCATCGCGCGTGAGATTCAGCCGCTCGAGGGCATGCGCGAACAAGCGGCGCGAGAGGTATTGATCTCTCCCTCCAACTTCGACACTTTTGACGAATCGGCGATGGAAGAGATTCTGAGAAGGTACCCCGGCTCGATGCCCGTCTCGCTAGAAATGCGCCGGCCAGGTCAATTTGCGGCGACGCTCCAGAAGATTGACCAGCGCTTCTGGGTCCGGCCGACGCCCGATTTCACGGCGGATCTCGAGAAATTGCTCGGGCCGAAGTCCGTCCGATACAACTACCCGGCGTCTCCATGAGCGAAGGCGGCGCGCGCGCGCCCACGTTCGCCGCTGAGGAGGTCGGCGTCCATCTCGCGCGCGTGGGCGAGGTCGCTGACCGGCGTGAGGTGGGGTTGTGGCTCGTCGGAGGCGCGCTTCGCGACCTCCTCCTCGGGCGTCCGCTCCGCGACGTGGATCTCGCCGTGGAGGCGGCCGCCGCGAACACGCTGGAGCTTGCGACACGTTTCGGCGCTCTGCCCGGGTGGACGCTCGAAAAGGCTCACGCCCGATTCGGCACGGCGACGCTGCGAGCGCCGGGCGGCCTGCGCGTGGACGTCGCGGCGACGCGCCGCGAGGAGTATCCGTCGCCGGCGAGCCTGCCCGTCGTCACCGGCACGACCACGATCGAGGACGATCTCGGCCGCCGGGACTTCACGATTCATTCGATGGCTCGCCGGGTCGGGAAGCGCGGCCTCACGGGACACGTCCTCGACCCTTTCGGCGGCCGCAGAGATCTCGCCGGGAAGATGCTTCGCCTGCTTCACCCGCGCTCGATCGTCGACGACCCCACGCGCGCCTACCGCGCGGTGAAATACGCGGTGCGGTTCGGTTTCTCGTGGGATCGCGAGTTCCTCGCTGCGCTGAAAAAGGCGCGACAGGCTCGGTCATTTCAGGCGCTGTCAGGTGACCGGATGCGGAGGGGATTCGAAGAGATTTTCTTAGAAGGTGAATGGGAGCGGGCGGCGGCGCTCATCGAGGAGCTCGGGCTTCTGGCCGACGTCCTTCCCGGCTGGGCGGGCCCCCTATTCCCTTCTAAGAAAAAACCGGCCGACGTCGCCGCGTCGGCATCCCTCGACGAGGCACGAGGGGCGGAAGCGCGTCCGAAAGCAGAAATCTCCTGGAAGCGCCTCCTCGCGCCGCTCTCGGCCGCCGAGCGAGCCGCCGTCGCGTCGCGATTGAACTTCCCGAAAGCCCTGAGGCGCGCCGCGGGAGTGGAGTCTCGATGACGGGAGGCGTGCTACTCGCGGTGCTGCTCGCGGCAGATCCCTCTCCATCGCCCGCTCCGACACCGACGGCTCTTCCGACGCCGACGCCCGAGAAGCGCGATCCTCATCTCATCGCGGCGCTCGAGTCCCGGCAGGGCATCGGGATGGAGCGCGTGGCGCTCTTCGACGACGGAACGCTCGTGCGGGTCCGCGGCTACCGCGGCGAACAGATCGTCGATCGGAAGGCGATCTCGCAGGAGGAGATCGCCGTCGTGCGCAGGGTTTGTCTCGAGGCGCTCGCTGTGCGCGCGAGAGACGTCGAGGATCCGGGACGATCGGTGCTCGGAGATGCGGAGGCCCGGCGCATCACCCTCGAGGTCGCCGATCCGGCCGGGGGCTCGCGCGTCTACACGTATGACGACCTTGCCTCGCTTCCCCTGGCCGTGGGGCGAGCGCGCGGAGCGATGGAGGACCTGCGGGGGCGGTTCGAGAAGCAGGATCTCGCCGAAACGAAGTGGGATACGACGCCCCTGAAGCGCGGCGGGTTTCTCCGGAGGCGGTCCGACGGCGTCTGGTATCGCATCGTCCACGACGACGCTCTGGATCACGACTTCGAGCTCGAGGAGCTCGGCATCGAAGGGGAGCAGGGGAGCTACAAGCTGAGGATCTTCGTGTATCGCGGTGACCTGCCGCGGCTCTTCGAGGATCCCGCGGTGGCGGGACTGCGACCGCCGGCACCGTCGCCCGCGCGCAGGCGCTGAGCGTGGTGCGCATCACCGCCGGGAGCCGGCGCGGACGAAGGCTGGAGGTTCCGGAGGGCATCCGGCCCACGACCGAGCTCGCGCGCAAGGCCGTTTTCGACATTCTCGGAGCGGCGATCGCCGGGGCAAATGTGCTGGATGCCTGCGCAGGCTCGGGCGCGTATGGCCTGGAAGCTCTTTCGCGGGGGGCGGAGCGGGCGACATTCGTCGAATCGAATCGTGAGGTCGCGAGATCTCTCAGGAGGAATATCGACGCTCTCGGAGCGGGAGATCGGGCTCGAGTCGAAGAAACATCCGTGGCCCGTTTCTCTTCGAAAGCTCAAGGGCCGCCCCCGGTGCGCGATGACCGCACGTCGTTCGACGTGATCTTTCACGATCCCCCTTTCGAAGAGAATTCCGAAGAGGACCTTCAGCTTCTGTTTGGGCTGGTGCGCGCGGGGGGCTGGCTGTTCCATGAGCGCGGCGATGACCGCGTTCTCTCGCCCGGGGGAGTCGAGCCCGTCGAGCGCCGCCGTTACGGCACGACGCGCTTCCTCATTTTCCGGCCCCGGGGCCTCCGATCTCCCTGCTAAACTCCGCGCTTCGCCGCAGAGCGGCTTGGGAGCGTAGAACGATGGGCAAGAACCACAGCCTCTTCACGTCGGAATCGGTCACGGAAGGCCACCCGGACAAGATCGCCGACCAGATTTCAGACGCGATTCTCGACGCGATCCTCAAGGACGACCCGCTCGGGCGTGTCGCGTGCGAGACGCTCGTCACGACGGGCCTCGCGCTCATCGCGGGCGAGATCACGACGAAGACTTACGTGGACATCCCCGGCATCGTGCGGGAGACGATCCGCGACATCGGCTACACGCGAGCGAAATACGGATTTGACTACGAGACGTGCGCGGTCCTCTTGACGATCGACAAGCAGTCGCCCGACATCGCGATGGGGGTCGACACGGGCGGCGCCGGCGACCAGGGCCTCATGTTCGGGCTTGCCGTGCGGGAGACCGAGGAGCTCATGCCCCTTCCGATCACGCTTGCACACAAGCTCACGATGCGCCTCGCCGAGGCCCGCAAGTCGAAGGCGCTCGAGTGGCTGCGCCCCGACGGCAAGAGCCAGGTCACGGTCGAATACGAGGGCGACCGGCCGGTGCGCGTGGAAGCCGTCGTCATCTCGACACAGCATGCAGAATCGGTCCCGACGCCGGAGCTGCGCGAATTGGTCCGCGAGGAGATCATCCGGCCCGTCGTGCCCGCGGCGCTCCTCGACGACAAGACGAAGTTCCATATCAATCCCACCGGCCGCTTCGTCGTCGGCGGGCCGCAGGGCGACACCGGGCTCACGGGCCGCAAGATCATCGTCGACACCTATGGCGGTTACGGGCGCCATGGCGGCGGCGCGTTCTCGGGGAAGGACGCGACCAAAGTGGACCGGTCGGCCTCGTACATGGCGCGATACATCGCGAAGAACCTCGTGGCCGCCGGCCTCGCCGACAAGGTGGAAGTTCAGCTCGCTTACGCGATCGGCGTTGCGGATCCCGTTTCGGTTCTCGTGGAGACGTTCGGGACGTCGAACGTGGATCCGGCGGCGCTGTCGAAGCTCGTGCGCGAGCACTTCAAGCTCACGCCGAAAGAGATCATCGCGGCGCTCGACCTGAGGCGTCCCATCTTCCGCAAGACGGCGGCGTACGGACACTTCGGCCGGCGTCTCCCCGAGTTCACCTGGGAGCGCACGGACAAGGCGGAGTCCCTCGCGGCGGCCTTCCGTGCGACGGTGCCCGCGACCGCCTAAGAAGAGATTTCTTCGTATCACGTCAGCATGATGATGTGATATTGTCTCCCGGTGCTGGAGGCCGTCACCGCCCTCTCCGCCCTCGCCGATCCTCTGCGCCTGCGCGCGGTGCGTTTGCTCTCACGCGAGGAGTTGCAGGTACGGGAGATCCAGCGGGTCCTCGGCGCCGCACAGTCGCGCGTGTCGAACCACCTTGCGATCTTGCGGCGTGCGGGCCTCGTCGAAACGCGGCGGACGAACGGGGCCGAGCGCTACGCGGCGACGGGCGACGGGCGGAAGCTCTGGTCTTCGGTCGCTCCGGCCGTCACCGACGCCGCGTTCTCGTCGGATGACGAGCGGCTGACCGACGTGCTCGAGGAACGGGTGGCCTCTCTTCCCGAAGGGAACTTCGACGCGGTGGCGGGGGAGTGGGACCGGTTTCAGGGTCCGTTCTACTCATCGGGAGTCCGCGAGGCCGCGCTCCTCCGTCTCCTGCCGCGCGGACTCAAGGTCGCCGACATCGGCTGCGGCACCGGGCTCCTGACGCTCGCTCTGGCCGGCGTGGCGGAGACGGTCGAGGCCGTGGACGCGAGCGACCGGATGGTGCGCCTCGCGCGGGAGAAGCTCCGACGCGCGCGCGCGGCGAACGTGACGGTACGCCGCGCGAGCGCCGAGACGCTGCCGTTCGACGACGGCACGCTCGACGCCGTGTTCGCGTTCCACCTCCTCCGGCATCTCGTCCGGCCGGCGGATGCGCTCACCGAGTTCGGGCGCACCCTGAAGCCAGGCGGCCGCGTCGTCCTCGTCGAGCTCGAGCCCCACGGCCTCCGCGCACTCAGGGCCGCGACGGGCTCGCATCACCTCGGTTTGCCGCGCGAGACGATCCGCGCCGGCCTCCGGCGAGCGGGCTTCGCCGACGCGCGTTTCTCGGCTTTCGCTCCCTACCGCGTCCCCTCGGATTCCGGGGAGGTCGCTCTCTCTACGTACATCGTCGACGCCGTCCGGGAGTCCGCGCACGGCCAGAAGGAGATCGCATGACGACCGCCACCCTCCCCGCCCACGACGTCAAGGACCTTGCGCTCGCCGCCAAGGGACGCCTCCGCATGGAATGGGCCGACCGCTCGATGCCCGTGCTGGCCCGGATTCGCGAGCGATTCGAGAAAGAAAAGCCGCTCAAGGGCGTGCGCCTGTCGGCCTGTCTCCACGTCACGAGCGAGACGGGTAACCTCGCGCGCGCGCTGAAGGCCGGCGGCGCCGAGCTCGTGCTCTGCGCTTCGAATCCCCTGTCCACGCAAGACGACGTGGCCGCCGCGCTCGTGGCCGAGTTCGGCGTCTCGACGTATGCGATCAAGGGCGAGGACCACAAGACCTACTACGCCCACATCCAGGCGGCGCTCCAGCACAAGCCGAACATGACGATGGACGACGGCGCCGACCTCGTGTCGTCGCTGCTCTTCATCGCGCTTGGCAAGGAAGGACAGCTCGAGCCGACTCTCGCGGCGTGGGCGAAGGGCCTTTCGGCCTCCGAGAGGAAAGCGCTCCTCGAGGGGATCATCGGCGGCACCGAGGAGACGACGACGGGCGTGATCCGCCTCAAAGCCATGGAGAAGGAAGGCGTCCTGAAGTTTCCGGTCGTCGCCGTGAACGACGCCGAGACGAAGCACTTCTTCGACAACCGCTACGGCACGGGTCAGTCCACGATCGACGGCATCATCCGCGCGACGAATCTGCTCATCGCCGGCCTGAACGTCGTCGTCGCCGGCTACGGCTGGTGCGGGAAGGGAGTCGCGATGCGGGCGAAGGGGCTCGGTGCGAACGTGATCGTCACCGAAATCAACCCCGTCCGCGGGATCGAGGCCGCGATGGACGGCTTTCGCGTCATGCCGATGTCCGAGGCCGCGAAGATCGGCGACATCTTCGTCACCGTCACGGGCAACAAGAGCGTCCTTGGCGACGAGCACTTCGCCGCGATGAAGTCCGGTGCGGTCATCTCGAACTCGGGCCATTTCAACGTCGAGATCGACATCCCATCGCTCGAGAAGCGAACGTCGTCGCGGCGGATGATCCGCGAGTTCGTCGAGGAATTCCGTCTGAAGGACGGCCGCACGATCTTCCTGCTCGGAGACGGGCGGCTCATCAACCTCGCCGCGGCCGAGGGCCATCCGGCCTCGGTGATGGACATGTCCTTCGCGAACCAGGCCCTCGGCGCCGAGTTCATGGTCAAGAATCACAAGACGCTCGGTAACAAAGTCCACTCGATTCCGGTCGCGATCGACGCCGAGATCGCGCGCCTCAAGCTCGCGTCCATGGGAATCACGATCGACGTGCTGACGCCCGAGCAGCAGAAGTACCTGGCAGGATGGGAAGAAGGCACCTAAGAGAAGATCTCCGGTCTTCTCTTACGTCCTCACACCCAAAAGCCCCCACGCCGCCCCGAGCCCGAAGAAGACATTCGGCGCCCAGGCGGCGACGAGGGGCGGGATCGCTCCCTGCTGCCCGAACGAAATGAGGAGCGCCGACAGGAAGAGATACGTCAGGCCGAGGAAGAGCGCGACGCCGACGCCCGCGACGGCGCCGCGCTTTCCGTATGCGAATGCGAAGGGGAGTCCGATGAGCGTCAGGAGAAGGGCCGAGGCCGCGGCTGCGGTCTTCTCGTGCAGCCCGGTCGCGAGCGCCGCCGTGTCGGCGCCCGCCCGACGGCGCGCGTCGATGAATCGCGAGAGCTCTCGATAGGTCATCTGACGCGAGTCGGCCCGCCCGGCGACGAAGCCGGCTCCGGCCTCGGGCGCCTCGATGAAGAACGGGCCGTCGCGCCGAATGGCCAGCGCGTTACCCTGCGAGAAATTGCGGATCCAGCCGTTCTCCGCGAGGAGACCCTTGCCCGGCACGAGGCGCGCCCGAGCCGCGTCCTGGCGCGAGACGAGCCGCCAGCTCGATGGGTCGACCTGGAGGACTGTGACGCCGACCGCGACTCGGGACGCGGGGTCGTACGCATCCGCGGCGTAGAAGCGCCCGCCTTCGCCGCGGAACCATGAACTCCCGGTGCCGCTCTGGGGCGGACGCTGTCCTTTCAGAAGGAAACGGATGCGGTCGGACTCGGAGGCTGCGGTCGGAACCACGCGCTCGGCGAATACAAAGAGACCCACTCCGGCGACGACCGCGAGCACGAGAATCGGGGCCGTCGTGCGATAGAGCGAAATGCCGTGCGCGAGAAGGGCCGTCGTTTCGGAGGAGCGCACGAGACCGGCGATGGTCACGAGCGCCGCCACGAGAAAGGCGAACGGGACGATTTGGAGGACGATGGGGGAGAGGAAGGCCTGATAGTAACGGAGGATCAGGGTCGTTGGGGGCCGGTGCCGTGCGATGTCGTCCGAGATCTCGAGGTAATCGATCAGAGCATAGAGTGTCGCGATCGAGACGGCGACGAGCGCGAAGACACCCAGGAATTGCCGGGCAATGTAACGGTCGATCAGGAGAAGCCCGGAAAACGGAGCTCGCCGCGCCGTGGGGCTCCGTTCTTGCGCCTGGGCGGTGGCGCTCGGGCCGCCGATGATCTCTTCCGTCGAGGCGGTGGAAGGTCCGGCCTTCACGGGCAGCGCGAACACAGGCTTGTCGCGGCGCACGCGGTAAAGGGCGAACGCGCCAAACGCGAACAGGAGGATGTTCGGAAGCCACATGGCGAGCGCGGGAGACATCCGGCCCTCGATCGCGCGGGCCTCGCCCGTGGCGAGGAGCGCGTAGTAGAGGAGGACGATCGCGACGGACACGGCGAACCCGGCGGCGCGGCCGCCACGCCGGTTGACGATGCCGAGGGGGAGTCCGATGAGGCCGAAGACGAGGCAAGCCGCCGGAAGCGCGAACTTCTTGTGGATCTCGGTAAGCGCGAGCCTTCGGTCCTCCGGCCGCCGCTTCTGGGCGGTCGCGCGTGCCAGCAGCTCCCGGAGCGTCTGCTCCCGGATCTGCTTCTCCGTGACGCCGAGTGTCGGGCCGTTGTCCTGCAGGACCATGCGCTGCTGCGAGAACGAGGTGACGTCGTACCGCCGCCCGTCGTCGTCGATGTGGTGCCGCTCGGCGTCTTCGATGCGCAGCCAGAGCCGGCCCTGATCTTCCTCGAGCTCGAGCCAGCCGCGCCGCGCGAGCGTCAGTTGCGCGCCGTTGGAATTGGAGCGGTCCGAGATGATGAGCCCGGTCAGTTCGCGGCGGTCAGCAGAGGCACCTTCAGCGTAGACACGGAGGCCTGCGATCTCCGGGCTGAAGACGCCCGGCTGGATCCGTTGCGCGAACGCAAAGCTCGAGAGCCGAAGCTTCATCGCATACAAGAGGTGATTCGTTCTCGGGACGACCGCGAGCATCAGGGCGAGGGTGACGCCTCCGATGGCGACGGCAAGGACCCCGATCGGGCGGTAAAGCACGAGGAGGTCGACGCCCGAAGCCCTCAGGGCCGTCAGCTCGGAGTCGGTCGACAATCGGCCGATCCCGATGAGGAGACCCAGGAGAAACGCGATCGGGAGCGTGAGGACGACGATGTGCGGGAGCGAGAGCGCGACGACGAGCCCAGCTTCGGCAATCGGCTGCTCGCTCTGAACGAGAAGCTCGGAGAACTGAACCAGCCCTCTCACCGCCATGAATCCGGTGTAAGCGAAAAATCCGACCAGCGTGGGTGCGAGGACTTCCAAGAAAACGTACCGGTTCAGCCGAGAAAGCACAGTGGATGGTAGCCGAATGCCCCGCATTCTGAGGCCAATACGCAGGGTCCGATAATATTTATTATGTTAAATATTGGACAAGGGTTCCCTTAAATCATTCGGGTCGGCAAAAACTGGCTGCGCATTTCGAGCAAGGGTCCGTCTGGGCACCGCTAGACATTCCTAGAGTGTGACGCTCCCCGCCTCTCGGGTTCGCGCTTCACCGATGCCCGCCGCCATCCCCGCATTCAGCCTTCTAAGAAGATTGGCAGACCGTTTCGGGAAGCTGCGGCGGTACCTATTTTTTAGGTTTAGCCTTCACGAAGCGACCCTGCGCCTCAAGGTCGATGTCCCCAGCCTCGATCCGCCTAGCGAGGTCTCGAATGGCTTCGAGGATTTCGTCTTTCTTGTGAATGCGGCCCTTGAGAACGAGGGTGACTTTGTAGCGCTTGTCCTCGGGAGCGAAGTCGAGCGTGTACGCCCTCCGCAGCCCGCCGAGCTTTAGAGGCGTTCCGCGGCGCGCATCCTTCTTTACTTCCCTGAGGACGTCGCGGCCCAGCGTTTCGCCGTTCGTCATGGCGACGATTGCGGCGAGCATGAGGTCTTCGTCCTTCAGTCTTCCGAGCTCCAGAAGGAATGATCGTGACCCAATGTCGGCGCGCCGACATTCCGCCTGGACGCGGTCGGGAAGCCGTGAGATCGACAGCGCCTCCGTGATCGTGACGCGCGACTTCCCTACCGCATCGGCGATTTGTTCATGCGTGTAACCATGACGCTCCTGGAGTGCCTTGTACCCCTCGGCCTCTTCGAACGGGCTCAGGTCTTTGCGCTGAAGGTTCTCGACGAGCGCGATCTCGAGCAGCTCGTTGTCCGGCACGTCCATCTCGATGCACGGGATCTCCGCGAGACCCGCGTCCATAGAAGCGCGAAAGCGCCGCTCGCCCGAGATGATCGTGAAGCGTCCGTCGCCGCGAGGGCGTACGAGGATGGGTTCGAGGACGCCCTTGTCGACGATCGACTTCGTGAGCTCCGAAAGGTCTCCCATCACGCTCCGCGGCTGGTTCGGATTCGCCTCGATGAGATGGATCGGAATTCGACGCCCGACCGGCAGTTCGTCCGCCCGAACGAGCTGGTCGACGAAGTGCGAGTCGTGGCGCATCCGCGAAGTCTCGGGCAGGCCGCGGCGCTTAGACACGGGAGAGGATCTCCTCGGTTAGGCTGTAGTACTCGAGCGCGCCCGACGATCGCGGAGCAAACGTGAAGATGGACTCCTGGTACGCTGGAGATTCCTCGAGGCGAATGGACTTCGAGATGGTGGTCTTGAAGAGCTTCCCCTTGAAGACGTCCCCGATCTGGCTCTGGATGTCCTTCCCGAGGGTCGTGCGCCGGTCGTGAAGCGTGATCACCACGCCCAGAATCTGGAGGTTCGGATTTGGCCGGCTCTTGATCTTCTCGATCGTCTCGAGGAGATCATCCGTGCCCTCGAGCGCAAAGTAGGAGGACTGGATCGGAATGAGAATGTGCGTGGACGCCACGAGCGCGTTCACGGTGATCATGCCGAGCGTGGGCGGCGTATCGATGAGGATCGCGTCGTACTCCCCCGACTCCCTCACGACCTGCAACTTGTCTTTCAGCCGGAAGTGGCCGTCGATTTCCCCGAGGAGCTTCGACTCGACCTTCGCCAACGAGATCCGGGCCGGGGCGACTTTGAGATTCGGGAGCTTCGTCGGCATCACGACGTCGAAGACCGACACGTTCGGATCCGTCAGGACCTCGTACATCGACTTTTCCACATTCTTGCGGTCCACGAAAGACATCGTGGAGTTGCCCTGGGGATCGAGGTCGATGAGAAGCGTGCGGAGGCCCTTCTGCGCGAGGGCGGCGGCGAGGTTGATCGCGGTCGTGGTTTTTCCCACGCCGCCTTTTTGGTTTGCAACGGTGATGATCATGCGCCGGAGACGCGGATGATACGGAGGGTGCAGAGAGGCATCAAGGACGAATCGCGTGCCCGCGGAAAAAAACTACATCCGATACTTTCCAAGGGTATCCGGATCGGCCTCCTCCAGCCACCTTCTCAGGCGCTCCGAGTTCTGCGCGTCGGAGGTGTCTTCGCCGCTCCGGCTCTTTTCGAGAACCGATTCCTCCACGAAGACGGGCGCCTGGAGCCGGAGCGCGAGCGCGATCGCATCTGAAGGCCGGCTGTCCACCAACACGTCCCGGTTCGCGACGCGGAGGTGGATCTGAGCGTAAAACGTGTTCTCCCGCAGGTTGTTGATGACGACTTTCAGGACGTCGCCCTCGATCTGCGTGATGAGGTTCTTCAACAGATCGTGGGTCATCGGCCTCGGCGTCGTGACGCCTTCCATCTGAAGCGCGATTGCGTTTGCCTCGAACACTCCGACCCAGATCGGCAGGAAGTTCTTCTCCTCCGCATCGCGCAGAATCACGACCGGCATGTTCGCGATCGGGTCGACGATCAGCGCTTTTACATCCATCCTGACGCTCAATGCAGCATCTCCTCGATCCAATCTAGGTAGGAAACCGGGATAAAGCAAGGCAGAGGCCGCAATACACAGGGCATTGCTCGCCATTAACTCGTTTTCTTAGAATGAATTAGAGGATATTCCGAGCGGGCGAGCCGCACCTGGATCGGGCAGCGTTTGCCGATCGCCCGGGTACCCATTCGCAGAATCTTTATCTGTTTCTTGCTCTCGTTCTTGTTCTTGTGTTCTTCCGAGCAACGAATTCGGAAAGCCCCGCTCGATCTGCACGTTCACGAGCGTGCCGGGGGGCAGCGCGGACTCCCCCGCGATGTTCACGACGCGATTGCAGCGCGACCGGCCCGAGCTGAAGCGTCGCTTGCGGTCGAGTCCTTCGACGAGCACCTCGAGAGTCTGCCCCTCCAGCGCGCGGTTCAGCTCCCGCTGGACATCCTGCTGGAGCGCCTCGAGGCGCGCGAGGCGTTCGGAGGCCTCGGGCGGAGTGATGTCGTGCTCCCATCGCAGCGCCGCCGTCTGCGGGCGGGGCGAGTACGTGAACGAGAAGACTCCGGCAAACCGAACCTCTTCGAGCAGGGAGAGTGTGGCGGCGAAGTCGTCTGCCGTCTCGCCCGGAAAGGCCACGATGACGTCGGTCGAAAGCGCGAGGCCCGGGATGGCATCGCGGAGCTGCGCCACGAGGTCGAGATACTCCGCGCGCGTGTACTGGCGCTTCATGCGGCGCAGCACGGCATCGGATCCGGACTGGACCGGCAGGTGGAGGGCCGGGACAACGGCGGGGGTCTCCGCCATCGCGGCCACGAGGCGCCTGGAGAAATTGCGCGGGTGCGACGTCACGAAGCGCAGGCGCCGGAGTCCCGGCAGCGCGCCGACCGCATGCAAGAGGTCGGCGAGGTCCGCACCCGTCTCCGGATCGCGGAACGCGTTCACGGTCTGTCCGAGGAGCTCGATCTCGAGAGCGCCCTCGTCGATCAAGCGGTGGGCCTCGTTCACGACGTCGCGCAGGCGGCGATTACGCTCGCGCCCTCGCGTGCGGGGGACGACGCAGAACGTGCAGTTCTTGTTGCAGCCTTCGATCACCGTGATCGCGGCGCGGTGCGGGACGGCGCGCGCGATGGCGCCCGGCGTGTAAACGACTTCGTCCAGGTCGAAGCCGGTCTCGCAGGGGCGATCGCCCTCTTCCTCCACGCGGCGGAGAATCGACGGCAGGGCCTCGATGCGCCCGGTGCCGAGCACGAAGTCGACGTGCGGAAGGCGCTCGAGGAGGCTCTCCCCTTCCTGTTGCGCCACGCAGCCGCAGACGCCAAGCACGGTGCCCGGGTGGTCCCGCTTCAGCTTCGCGAGGCGCCCGATGCGGTCGTAGACCTTCTGCTCGGCCTTGTCGCGCACGGAGCAGGTGTTGAGCAGAATGAGGCCGGCCTCTTCGGGCGACGAAGCCTCGACGAATCCCTCGCGCGCAAGAAGTCCGAGGAAGCGCCGCCCGTCCAGCACGTTCATCTGGCAGCCCCACGTCTCAACGAAGACGCTGCGGGGTCGGGGGCGGAACGGCGGCTCGCTCACCTGGGCGAGCTTAGCAGGCGGCCGGCGGGCTATCGCAGCCAGCCGGGAGGCGCGTTCGACTTTCGCGCATCCTCGGAGAGGTCTTCGACGGTCTTGCGCGCGTCCTCGAGCTCCTGGCGCGCCTTCGCGAGATCGTCGCGCGCCTTGTCCCAGGCGGGCTTGACGACGGCGTCGCGCCGGTTGCCGTCGCTCATCGCGTAAAAATCGTTCTCGAGCTGCTTCGCCTTCGTCTCGAGGTCCCGCACGCGCGCTTCGCTTTCCACGAGGACCGCTTTCGAGTGGTTCACCAGGCGCTTCCAATCTTCCTCGCTCCGGCCTTTGTCGTCGCGCGGAACATAGGCTTTGGCCGGCGTCGGCGCCGGAGAAGAGGCATCCTTCGAGGCGGTCTTGCCTGAGACACCCTTGCCCGAAGCCGCCTTGGGCGTCGGAGTCGGGGAGGCGCCCTTTCGGACGTTGTCGTTCGTGATCGTCCCGAGGGATTTTTTCGACGGCTGATCCTTGCGGGCCTCCTTCGACAGCTTGACCACGTCCGCGAGGGAGCCACCGCGCCCGACGACACCCGAAGGATCTGTCTTTTTGGTGGAGAGGGCCGGCGCGGCGGGCGTCGGGACCGGTGTGAAGGACGTCGCCGACGCCGGAGTGGGTTTCAGGGACAGGCCGGAGAGCGCAGGCTCCTGCGCGGCGCTGGCCGCGAAGGCCGAGAGAGAGACAAACGCCGCTCCGAGGATTCTCTTCATGGTTTCGACGTCCCTTCGCGGCCGTAGCGGTCGGAGAGCCGCACCACGTCATCGAGCTCCGGCGTCGAGACCTCGACCACGAGGCAATCGGTCTCCGGGGCATACATCCGGTGCCGCGTCCCGGGGGCCACGTGAAAGCTCTGTCCCGGGGCAAGGCGGAGCTCGGCCTTCTCGCCGGCCCGGTCCACCTGGAGTCCGAGTGTTCCCTCGAGGACGTGCACCGTCTCTTCTTTGCGGTCGTGGTACTGATACGAGAGCGATTCGCCGGCCCGGATGAGGATCAGCTTGCCGGCGTAGCGCCCGGTCTCCGCGAAGATGCGCTCCTCGCCCCACGGCTTTGGAACGATTCGGGGCCGGCGAGCGCCGAGGGGTTCGCTCACGCCCGCATCGCCGTTCTCGGCGCGCCGTCTCCGGCGAGATCGCGCAGCTCCTGCGCGAGGAATGTCGAGACCTCGTCAGCGGTCGACAGCGAGAGCGCGGCGCGCGCGACACGCTCTGCATCCTGGGTCGAGATGCCGCGCAGAAACTCCTTCATCATCGGCACGGTGCGCGGTCCCATCGAGAACTCGCGGATCCCGAGCCCGAGGAACAAGATGACGAGCGCAGGGTCCGCCGCCATCTCGCCGCACACGGAGAGCGGCTTTTGCGCCGTGCGGGCCGCCTCCGCGACGCGCGCGACGAGGCGCAGCACCGCGGGATGCGTCGGCCGGAACAGATCCGAGACTGTCTCGTTCGCGCGGTCCACGGCGAGCGTGTACTGGATGAGGTCGTTCGTCCCGAGGGAGAGGAAGTCCACCTCGGGCGCAAGCAGGTCCGCCGTCATCGCGGCCGACGGGACCTCGATCATGGCGCCGAGCGGGATGTCATCGGGGACCGAAATGCCCCGCTCGAGCACGTCCTCGCGGGCCTGCTTGAGGAGCGTCCGCACGCGGCGGATCTCCTCGACCCCCGACACCATCGGGACGAGGAGGCGCAAGTTGCCTCCGGCCGCGGCGGCCAGCAGCGCCCGGAGCTGCGTGGAGAACATCTCGGGCCGCGCGAAGCACAGGCGCACGCCCCGAAGTCCGAGGACCGGATTCGATTCGTCGGAGCCGACCAGATGACGCGCGCCCTTCTTGCCGCCGAGGTCGTACGTGCGGATCACGACGGGGCGCGGCGCGAGCCCCTCGAGAATCTCGCGGTACGCGGCCGCCTGCTCCTCCTCGGAGGGAAACTCGACGCCTTCCTTGGAGAGGTAGAGAAACTCCGACCGGAACAGGCCGACGCCGTCGGCGCCGTATTCCACGACATCGCCGATCTCGCTAAGGAGCTCGATGTTCGCGCGCACGGCCACCTCGGCGCCGTCCCGCGTGCGGGTGATGCCGCCGAGGCTGCGTTCCTTGAGCGATATTTCGCGGCGCGCCTCCTGGTTGCGGCGCTCCCGGAAGAACGCGACGACATCCTCGGACGGCTCGCGCCAGACGAGCCCGTCCCGGCCGTCGACCACGACGCGATCGCCCTCCCCGACTTCCGCGAGGAGCTGCGGTACGCCGACCACGGCGGGAAGGCCAAAGGAACGCGCCAGGATCGCGGCATGTGAAGTGCGGCCGCCGCGTTCGGTCACGAAGGCGACGACGCGGTCGCGCGGGATGCGCACGGCATCGGAAGGCGTGAGCTCGTCCGCCA
>OBLU010001244.1_pt1 | contig 23746 bp, 18 predicted proteins | sample 1518681 | NCBI WGS metagenome assembly OBLU01 (sample SAMEA3539304, study PRJEB22396) | soil metagenome | biome: tundra; feature: field; material: soil | place: USA | collected 2010-05 | depth 0.15 m
GTCGGCGACCGCGCGCAGCCGCGCGATCAGGGTTGCGCGGTCGGCAGCGCCGAGCACCAGCGCACCGCGCAGCGGAGCCTTCGGCTCCTCGCCCTGGGCGACGGTGGATGCGCCGCTCGTGCCCTCGGATGAGCGGCCCTCGCCTTCGGACGCACTTCCGCTCGCCGGCGCCGACACCGCTGCCGCGGAGGCACCGATCGCCACCGGCACCGCCATCGACCTGTGCCCGTTGCTCGGCGCCAGGCCGGGCACGTACTCCTGAAGTACGACGTGGAAGTTCGTACCGCCGAAGCCGAAAGCGCTGACGCCCGCCACCCGCGTGCGATCGGCGGCGACCTCCCAGTCGCGCAGTTCGGTGTTCACGGCGAAGGGCGACGCGGTCCAGTCCAGATTGGGGTTGGGCCGATCGAAGTTGATGCTCGCCGGCAGCACCTTCTCGTGCAGTGCGAGCGTGGCCTTGAGCATGCCCGCGGCTCCCGCCGCCGCCTTCAGGTGACCGATGTTCGATTTCACCGAGCCGAGCGCCACCGACCCCGGCGCCAGGTACGCGCCGGAGAAGGCCTCCATCAGGCTGGTGACCTCGGCGACGTCCCCGACCCGCGTCGAGGTGCCGTGGCCTTCGATCAAGCTGCACTCGGCCGGGGAGAGACCGGCGTTCTGCCAGGCGCGCTGCACCGACAGGCGCTGGCCGACGGGATTGGGGGCGGTGATGGCCTTGCCCTTGCCGTCGCTGGCGCTGCCCACGCCGCGGACGACGGCGTAGATCTTGTCGCCGTCACGGACTGCGTCGGCGAGCCGCTTGACGATGAACAGCGCTGCGCCCTCGCCCATCACGAACCCGTCCGAGCCGTCGGCGTACGGGCGCGTGCCGGTGGCCGACAGAGCCCCGATGGCGCAGAACTTGACGAACGTCGCAGCGCCCATGTTGCGATCGACGCCACCGGTGATGGCGACATCGAACTCCCGCGCGACCAGACCTTCGACGGCGGCGTCCATCGCCGCCAGCGCCGACGCGCAGGCGGCATCGACGGTGAAGTTGGGGCCGCGGAGGTTGAACAGGTTGGCGATCCGGCCGGCGACGCAGTTGCTGAGCTCGCCCGGCATCGTGTCCTCGTTGACCTCCGGAAGCCAGGCGTCCATGTTGCTGTGCAGCTCGCGCTCGATCGTCTCCCGCACGTCGGCGGGTAGCGCAGCAAAGCTCGCGCCGCTCTTCAGCTCGCGGGCGAGCTCAGGGAAAGTGATCCGCAGCGCGGTCAGGTAGTGCTTCTCGCCTGCGAGGGCGTTGCCGATGATCACGGCGGTACGCTCGAGCTCCAGTGGCCGTTCGGGCCAGCCGGCGTCCGCCAGCGCCATACGCGTGCAGGCGACCGCCCACTTATGGACATCGTCCATTTGCTCGCTCACCTTGGGCGGGATCGGGAGCTTCCAGCCGAGTGGATTCCACTCCCAGTCGCGCACCCAGCCGCCGATCTTGGAGTACGTCTTGTCGGGCCGGTGTGGATCCGGGTCGTAGTACAGCTCGGGATCCCAGCGGGCAGGATCGACCTCGCTGATCGAATAGTGGCCGGTGGTGACGTTGCGCCAGAACGCAGCGGCATCCGGGGCGTCGGGCATGATCGCGCCGAGACCGACGATGCAGACGGCGTTGTCGAGCGAATCGGTCATGTCAGGTACGCTTTCGTTCTGGGTTGGTTCACGTCAAGCTCGCTTGCGCGCGTAGATCGCGTCGGTGACTGCCTGCAAATCGGCTAGCAGCCCGCCCTGGGCGCGATGGATCGACGAGAGGGCCAGGCGCTGCTCGAATCCGCCGAGATCGCCGTCATCGGCTCCCGCAACCCAGCGGACGGCCTCGGTGGCGATCGTCAGGGCGGCGCCACGGGCGTTCACCCGGCTGGCGGCAGCGAGCGGGGCAGCCCGTAGGCGGCGGACCGCCTTGGGGTGCAGCTGCTTGGTGGCGGCCCGGTGGGCGCTTTTGACGAGCGCGGCGGCCCCCTCGGCCTGAGCCATCAGTGCGCCCAGGCGGAGCAGGATGTGCTGGTTGCGGGTGAGCTTTCCCACGCGGCAGCGCTCGAGCAGCTCGGCCAGCGCGTGGTGGGCGAGTGCTGCGGTGTCGGCGCCGACGGCGGGGTCCTCGGCGTGGAGCGCTTCGAGCTCGCGCGCTGTGGCGTGGTAATAGTCGCCGCCCGTCTTAAGGTGCTCCTGCCAGCGCCCGCGCGCGATCGTCATCTCCATGATCTCCGAGGTGCCCTCGTAGATCCTGGTGATGCGGACGTCGCGCTTGATCTTCTCGACCATGTAGTCGTGCGTGTAGCCGTAGCCCCCGTGAGCCTGGATCGCCGCGTCGGCGGCCGCGTCGCCCGCCTCGCTGGCCAGGTACTTGGCGATCGCCCCCTCGACGTTGAGTGAACCCTCGCCAGCATCCAAGCGCTCCGCGGTCTCCTCGATCGCCGCCCTCGACGCCTCCAGCGCGATGACGTGCGGGACGATCAGCTTGAACGTGTAGCCCGGCTTCTCGGACAGCGGACCGCCGGCCTGGATGCGCTTGCGCGAGTAGGCGATCGCACGCTCCAGCGCCGCCCACCCGGCGCCGAGCCCGAAGGCGGCCACGTTCAGCCGCGTGAAGCCGAACACCTGCTGGGCCTGCACGAGACCCTGGCCCTCGACACCGCCGATCAGCCGGTCGGCGTCGACATAGACCTTGTCAAAGAACAGCGCCGCGGTGTTGCTCAGCCGGATCCCGTGCTTGTCCTCGTGCTTGCCGTGCGTGAAGCCCTCGACACCGGCATCGACCACGAACCAGCTCGGCCCGCCCGGAGCCAGGGCGAGAACGGTGTAGAGGTCGGCAACCCCGCCGTTGCTGATCCACTGCTTGGCACCGCTGATCCGGTAGCCGGTCACGGTCCCGTTGTCGCCCACCGGCTCCGCGATCGTCTTAAGCGCCCCCAGATCGCTGCCCGCCTCGGGCTCCGTGGCACCGTAGGCGAACAGGATTCCCTCCTGCGCGATCCGGCTCATGTACTCGCGCTTCTGCGCTTCGGTCCCCCCCACCCTGATCGGGTCGCTGCCCAGGAACGTGGCGAGCTCGGAGGTCGCCAGCCCCAGGTCGATCGCCGCCATCCGCTCGCAGACGCGATAGATGTCAAACGCGCCGCCTCCCATGCCCCCGTACTCGTAGGGCACGAACAGCATCTGGATACCGAGCTCGTCCCCGGACGACATCCGGCGCACCAGCTCCTCCGGAAACCCGTCATCACGCTGATCAAGGTCGATCAGCAGCGAATCGGGCAGCTCGCGCGTGGCGAATTCGTCGAGCGACTTCAGCGCGACTTTCAGCATCTCAAGATTGAGCTCGTTGGCCATACATCACCTCCCTCGGGTTCGCTCACATGACCCTGGCACGCCAAAATCACACTGCCATCGGCCCTGCGCCGGAAGTTGAGCGCGGAAACTACGGATCCAGTCGCGGGGTTCGAACGCTCTGACCACGCGACGAGCTTGGCAGTAAGGTCCTACGTGACTACGCTGGGAGGTGACCCCATCAAAACGAAAGGGCGGGCATGGACATCGCGGTCGCGATACGGCTGATGCCGAATGTGGGCGACGAGCTTGAAGTCGATCCCGGCGGTACCGACATCGACCGTGAGCTCGTCGAGATGGTGATCAGCGAGTTCGACGACCAGGCGCTCGAGGAGGCCGTGCTGATCAAGGAGGCCACCGGCGCCACCGTCACCGCCGTCGGGCTGCGGGCCGAGGGGATCGAGCAGGCGCTTCGGGTGGCGTATGCGCGTGGGGCCGATCGGGTGGTGATCGTCGAGGCGGGCGAGCTCGACCCGTATGACTCGCGGACCGCGGCATCGGCGTTCGCGCAGGCGTTGGGCCAACTGGCTCCCGACCTGGTGCTGATCGGTGTGCAAACGCCCTACGACGTGTTCGGGCAAGCCGCGCCGTATTTGGCGGTCGACCTCGGCTGGCCGCAGGCCAGCGTCGTCGTCGGGGTCAGTCTCGTCGACGGGACCGCGCGCGTGCACCAGGAGTACGCCGGTGGCCGGCTCGCGGTGCTGGGTCTTCAGCTGCCGGCTGTCGTCGGCGTGCAATCAGCCAGCTCACCGCCGCGGTACGTGTCGATGAGCCGTCTCCGGCAGGCGATGACGCAGGCCAAGGCAGAGACGCTCGAGGTCACCGTCGCGGCCCCGGCCCGCGCGGCGAAGCTGATTTCACTGGCTCGGCCAGAGCCGCAGATCGGCGCGAAGATGCTCGAGGGCGACGCCGCACAGATGGCCGCTGAGATCGTCAAAGTGCTGCGCGAACAGGGAGCTCTGGTGGCCTAAATGGGCGACATCCTCGTATATGTCGACCCCGCGATCAACGACCGGCTGCTCGCCTTCGCGCGTCCGCTGGCCGACGCCGCCGGCGGAGCGCTGGTGGCGCTTGTGGCCAGCGGCGAGCCGGTCGACGCCGACCGGCTCTCAGCGGCCGACGTGGTGCTCGAAGTGATCCACCCTGCGCTCTCCCCCTACCTCCCCGAGGCCCACCAGGCCGTGCTCGCCGCGGCGATCAAGGCGCGCGCTCCGGATCTCGTGCTGCTGGAGGGCACCACCGCCGGTTATGACCTGGCGGCGGCCGCGGCGGCAACCGTGGAGCTTCCCTTTGTCGGCTACTGCGTCGGCCTGTCGCTGGACGATGGGGAGGCAGAGGCGATCAGCAGCATCTACGGGGGGCAGCTGCAGGCCACGGTCCGCAGCTCCCTGCCGGCCGTGTTTGCGATCAATTCGGCGGCTCTGCGCGACGAGTCGCGCGAGGCCGGGCGGGGCGAGCGCCTCCAGCTTGCGCCACCCGCCGAGCTGGACAGCCTGAGGACGACGTTCGTCGAGTCGGTGCTACCGGCAGACGAAGGCGTGGACCTGACCAAGGCTGATCGGATCGTGTGCGTCGGCCGGGGAATCGGCGGCGCCGAGAACATCGAGATCGCGGAGGAACTGGCCGCCGCGCTGGGCGCGGAACTGGGAGCGTCGCGGCCGGTGATCGATTCGGGCTGGCTCCCCAAGGCGCGCCAAGTCGGAAAGTCCGGCGCGACGGTCAAGCCCAAGCTGTATCTGGGACTGGGGGTCTCAGGCGCGCCTGAGCACGTGGAGGGCATGCAGGGGGCGGAATTGATCGTGGCCGTCAACTCGGATCCCGGCGCGGCGATCTTCAACATCGCCCACTACGGGGTGGTAGCTGACCTTTTCGACGTTGCCGAAGAGCTGACCAGCCTGATCGGCGACAACTAGCCGGCTCGGCCGGCGAGGGCTACAAGCCGGCCACGCCGCCGGAACCCCCGGCGGCGAGCTCGACGGGCTCGGCCTCGGCGAGCGCGCGCTCGATCAACGCGGTCAGCTCGGCGACTTCGAAGTCGGCGCCCACGGTCTTGGCCGCATCTGAGTACATCGCCAGGTCCTTCGGGCAGCTGACGAGAAAGTAATCGAGGTGGCCGAGCGTCTGCGCTTCGCGGATCCGCTGCTCGCTCGGTCGCTCGTCGATCTCCGAGCCTTCCGTCATCCAGATCCTGCCGCCCCCGGCGCCGCAGCAGAACGTGTTCGTCCCGTGGCGCGGCATCTCGACTAGCTCGGCGCCGGTCGCTTCGATCAGCATCCGGGGCGCCTCGGTGATCCGGTTGTAGCGCGCCAGATAGCACGGGTCGTGGTAGGTGACGCGCGTCCCGGTGAGCGGAGTCCGGATCGAGATCACGCCCCGTGAGACCAGGTCGGCTAGCAGCTCGGTGTAGTGGTAGACGGGCTTGTCGAGACCGAACTGCGGGTACTCGTTGCGCAGTGTGTTCAGCGAGTGGGGATCGGTCGTGAAGATCGCCTCGAATTGTGCCTTGGCGAACACGCCCATGTTGTGCTCGACCAGCATCTCGAACAGCCCCTCCTCGCCGATCCTGCGAACGTCGTTGCCGGCATTCCGCTCGCCCTCGTACAGCAATCCGAACGACACCCCAGCTTCGTGCAGGATCCGTGCCACGCACTGCGACGCGAGCTGCACTCGCTCGTCGAAGGAGGCGAAATCGCCCACGAACCACACGTACTCCACGGGCTCCTTACGCGCGTCGGGGATCGTGAACTCGAGGCCCTTGGTCCAGCGGGCCCGCATCCGCGACGACTTGCCGTAGGAGTTGCCCTGCTTGGCATAGTTCTCGAGCGTCTGTTGCAGCAGCGGATCCATCTGGCCCTGGTCGACCAGGTTACGGCGCATGTCGATGATCGTCGGCACGTGTTCGATCCCCACCGGGCACGCCTCGACGCATGCCATACAGGTCGTGCACGACCACAGGACCTCGTCGGAGATCAGCGGCGGCTTGGAGCCATCGCCACCTCTCTGCTCCTGGGGATGGTCGTACAGGCGATCACGGATGTCGAGGATCAGCTGCCGAGGCGCCAGGGGCGCGCCGCTGGCGGTGGCAGGGCAGACGGCGGTGCAGCGGCCGCACTCGGTGCACGAGAACGCGTCGAGCACCTGTTTCCAGCTCAAGTCGCCCAGCGCGGCGAGGCCGACCAGGCCCTCGGGGGGAGGCTCCAGCGCGGCCACCGGAGCGGCCGGCACGTGCGTGATCGCCAGCGGCCGCGCCACGCTGCGCGGCGGGAGCTTGCCGAAGAACACGTTCGGGAGCGCCGTGATGATGTGGAAGTGCTTGGACAGCGGCAGCAGGTTCAGGAAGATCAGGATCGTGACGCAGTGCAGCCACCATCCAACCTCGCTGACCGTGCGCGCCGAGGAGCGACTGAGGCCGCCGAGCGCGGCGGCCACCAGCGCGGTCAGCGGCGCGAAGTTCCGTTCATTGCCGTGGATGTTGTGCGCGACCAGGTGGCCCGCGTCGTACAGCAGCCCGCCGACCATCACGAACAGGATGAAGACGAGGATCAGGATGCTCTCCCAGTGCGGGGCGTCGCGGTAGCGCTGCTCGGCGCCGCGAATGCCGAACAGACGCGGCGTGTGGGCGATCAGCCGCCGGTAGATCATGTAGCAGGACCCCACGATCACGGCCGCCTCCAGCAGGTCGCGGGCGAGGAAGAACGGCGGGCCGAGCACCTGGTCTGGCCCGAAGCCGGGAATGGTCCAGCTCGCGTCGAAGGACCGGCCGAACAGCGTGATCACCTGCAGCATCAGGACAGCGAAGCCCCAGAAGATCAGCGCGTGCATGATCCCCGCCGGCTGCTCGCCGACCAGGAACTTCTTCTGACCCAACCCGTAGCTGATCGTCCGCCGGGTGCGCTCACCGATCCGGTCAAAGCGGGCCGCCGGCTTGGCGCCCAGCATCATTCGTGTCCTGCCGGCGATGATCCCGGCGAACACCAGCAGCCCGATCGCCCAGAGGATCGGGAAGACGACGGGGCTCACTTGAGAGGCGTCTTTCGCTGGCCGCTACCTCGCTTCTGATGGTGCGCTTCGGCGAAACGACCGTTGGCCAGGGCGGCGTAGATACCCAGCTCTCCGGCGACCACGCTGGCGCCCACGATCTCCGCAAACCTCCGCGCTGTGCCATCGCCGCAGCAGCCCATCAGCTCGAGACACGCCTTTTGGGTCGGCAGCTGGGTGCCACCGCCAACCGTTCCGACGACAAGATTCGGAAGCCGGGCCGAGACATAGATGTCATCGTCGCCGGCGCTTTCCAGTTCCATGAAGCCGATGCTCGCGTTGACGATCTGCGCCACGTCCTGCCCGCAGGCGATGTAAATCGCCGCGAGCCCATTGGCGAAGTGTGCGTTAGCGCCGAGTGCGCCCGCCTGCATGGTGCCGAGCCGTCCCGTGGCAGCGAAATCCAGCAGGTCGCCGGGTGAAACGCCGAGGTGCGTCTCGACAACCGTCGCCGGCAACGTGAAATCGATCGCCACTTCCTTTCCGTAGGGCCGGAACAGATTGATCGCCGCCGGCTTCTTGTCGCTGGAGTAGTTGCACCTGAGGAAATACCGCTCGCACTCGGTCGCCTCCATCACGTGCCGACAGATTCCGTCACCCGCGATGTTGACCATGTTCATGCCCATCGCGTCTCCGGTCGAGAAGATCAACCGGGCAAACACGCGTCGTCCGAACACGTGCGAGGAGATCTCCACCAGGTGGCCGTGCGTGGTGGTCTCGGCGACGACGGCCTGAAGCTCGGCGAGATGATCCTGAAGCCACTTGGCAAACGAGATCGACTCGCGCGCATCGGCCAGGATGAAGCATGGCGTGATGTCCAGCGAGTCGGCGAGCACATGCGCGTTGGCACCGCCCGCCTCGGTGATCGCGCGCATCCCGTACTGATACGTGGAGACCAGCGTCCCTTCCGTCGTCGCGAACGGGACGTAGTAGGAGCCGTCGGCGTACTCACCGTTGACTCGAATCGGCCCCGCGACGCCAAGCGGGACATGCGCCGCTCCCACCAGGTTCTCGATGTTGGCACGCGGCTGGTCGGCTGTGAAAGCCATGCTGGCCGCCGCGTCGAGAGAATGGCCGGTGTTGGCCCCCAGCCACGCGCGTCGCATCTCCGGGTTGACGCCGAGCATCGTAAGTGCGCTGATCTGACTGCCACGGTTGACCTGCGATGTCATTCCCTAGCTCCCTAAAGTCTCGAGCGTCTCAAGGCCCGGGCCGCCGTGGACGGTGACCCTTCCTCCGGGCATAGCTGCATTGTCCGATCTCGCCGCGCCGTGGTCATCCGCTCCGCCCCGTGAAGGAGGGCGGGGAAGTACGCAGCGACCCCGGGGCGGCCGCAGCCGGCGCCTCGATCTCACGCTTCACGACCTTGCCGGTCGGGCCTTTCGGCAGCGAATCGAGCAGCCAAACCAGCCGCGGGTATTTGTAGGCCGCAAGCCGCGCCTTGACGAACTCGCGCAGCTCATCTGGGTCGACCTGGTGCCCTCGCTTGACGACGACCGCCGCCGCGACCTCCTCGCCGAGGAGCGCGTCAGGAACGGGTAGGACGGCGACCTCTTCGACTGCGGGATGCTCGTGGAGGACCTCCTCAATCTCGCGCGGGTACACGTTGTAGCCACCTCGGATGATCATGTCCTTCTTGCGGTCGACGATGAAGAAGTAGCCCTCCTCGTCGACCCTCCCGAGGTCGCCGGTGTAAAGCCAGCCGTCCTTGATCGTCTCGCGGGTCGCGGTGGGGCGCTTCCAATAGCCCTTCATCACGTTCGGGCCGCGGATCACGATCTCGCCGACCTCGTTCACCGGACGCTCGTCGCCATGCTCGTCGACGATCTTCATCTCCACGTCCTCGATCGGCGTTCCAACCGACCCCGGCTTGCGCTCGCGATTGGGATAGTTAAAAGAAGCGACCGGCGATGTCTCGGAGAGTCCATAGCCCTCGAGCACCTTGCAGTCGAACGCACGATCGAAGCCGCGCAGTACCTCGACCGGAAGCGACGCGCCGCCCGAGACGCAGATGCGCAAGGTGGAGTAGTCAAAGGACTCGCGGTCAGGGTGGTTGAGCAGTGCCGAGTACATCGTTGGCACGCCGAGGAAAATGGTCACGCTGTCGCGGCCGATCATCTCCAGGACCTTGCCGGGCTCGAAGCGTGCGATCAGCGAGAGCGTGCTGCCGGCGGCGACCGAGGCGTTCAGCGCACATGTCTGCCCGAACGAGTGGAAAAGCGGCAGCGCTCCGAACACCACGTCCTGCTCAAAGAGCGGGTACATGCGTGTCACGGCGGACGCGTTGGCGGCCAGGTTGGAGTGCGTCAGCTCCGCTCCCTTTGGCGTCCCGGTGGTCCCGGACGTGTAGATCATCACAGCCGTGTCGCTAGCGTCGCGTTCGCAGACCTCATGCACAGCAGGACTGGTCGCGAGCAGTCGCTCGAACTCGCCGGGGGCCACGAGCACGCAACTCGTCTCGGCCTCGCGTGCGCCCGCCTCGGCCTGTTCGGCGAACGAATGCCACGCGAACAGCAGCTTCGCGCTCGAATCGCCGAGGTAGAAGCCGACCTCGCGCCCCTTGAGCAGAACGTTCATCGGGACGGCTATTGCGCCGACGCGCAGGATTCCGTAGTAGACGGTCGCGAACTCCGGCACGTTCGGGAGCATGATCCCGATGCGGTCGCCTGGCTCAACGCCCTGCGCGCGCAGCAACCCAGCGAAGCGCGCGCTCGCGTCATCCAGATCCGCGTAGGTGACCACGCTGTCTTCGAACTTGATCGCAGTCCTCCCGCCGACCCGGGCGGCGGTTGCCGTAAGGTTCTCGGCAAGGTTCATGTTCCTCCTAGGTCCGGAAGCGCGGCCCGTCGACGCGGGCTCGCAGATCGGGATCGTAGCCTCGAGTGCGGTTGGCTTGGTCGTTGGCGGGCATCGCGGCTCCTCAGGTCGCTCTGGGGTCAGCGTACGCGCCGCACCGCCGCCTGCCATCGGTGGATGATCGGCCGCGCCCGCGTAGGAACTACGCTGGCGCGGCTGCTCGTCGCGCGGGTGCAGTCTGGCGCTGGGCGCGAGATGGCCGGCGACGCTTGCCCCGCGCCGATCAGTACTTTCCCTGCGCTGTGCGCGGGTGAGACCGGATGACCGGCGCGCGACGTACTCGGACAATCAGTCGATGCTCGAAGGAGAGGCCACTGCCTGCAGCGGCCTAAACCTCGAGCCGATAACGCTCGCGTTTCTGGAGGACACCCTCGCGCAGATAGCGGCAGGAGCGTTTCGATGAGCGCAATCGAGCCCAGGACGATCACGGTCCATGGCCGGATGCTGCGGTATGTGCAGGCGGGCAGCGGCCCGGTCCTGCTCCTGATCCATGGAATGGGCGGCACCTTTGAGAACTGGCAGGCGGTGATCGAGCCGCTGGCGCGGCAGCACACTGTGGTTGCACCCGATCTGCCCGGGCATGGCGGGTCGGCGCCCGGTGCCGGCGACTACTCAATCGGTGCGCTCGCGGCCGGTCTGCGCGATCTGCTGTTCGCGCTCGGTCACGAGCGCGCGACGCTCGTTGGGCACTCGCTCGGCGGCGGGATCGCGATGCAGCTCTCCTACCAGTTCCCCGAGATCACCGAGCGCCTGGTGCTGGTTTCCAGCGGTGGGCTCGGTCCCGAGGTGAGCCGGGTACTGCGCGCCGCGGCGCTCCCTGGCGCGGATCTGTTCATCGCCGCGACCGCCGCGCTGGGAAGCACCGTTGGGGGCGCGCTCGCGCACGGCCTGTCGGTCGTCGGTTTTCGGCCCAAGACCGATGTCGCAGAGATCGCACGCGGCTACGCATCGCTGGCGGACCGCGACCGCCGGGCGGCCTTTCTCGCCACACTGCGCGGAGTCATCGACACCCACGGCCAACGCATCCAAGCCGGCGACAGGCACTACCTCGACGAGGGCATGCCGACCCTGATCATCTGGGGCGAGCGCGATCCGATCATCCCCGTCCACCACGGCCAGAGCGCGCACGAGGCGATCGCCGGCAGCCAGCTCGAGATCTTCGACGGGGTCGGCCACCTCCCGCAACTCGAGGCGCCGGGTCGCTTCATCGCAGTGCTCGAGCGATTCATCGTCGAGAACGAGCCGGCCCGGTTTGACTCCAAGCAGTGGCGCGGGCGCCTGCGCCACGCCAGCGGCGAACCGTAGGCGACTACCCGCAAAGATCGTGTCGGCCGTACCGGAGTCTCGCCCCGGACTCCCGAGTCGAGTTTCGCCAGGCCTCCTGTTAGCTAGCTGCTGTGCCGCTCGAAGAACGCCGTGTCCTCCCGGCCCAGCAGGGTCGACGGCGGCTGGTCTGCCCAGCCCTCCGCGGCGATCGCCGCCCACTCGCCGCCGGCGCGCAGATCCCCCAGCAGGGAGAGCATCTGCACCTCCATGCGCCGCAGCAGCAGCGTCGGCGGAGGGAGCGTCAGGCGCCGCATCACCGAAAACCACGGTGAGCGCGGCGGATAGCCTAACTCGACCGTCTGGCGGACGTAACCGGGGTCGATCCTGCGAAACCCCTCCGCCAGAAACCACTCGCCCGCCGTCGCCAGGTGCTCGAGCAGCGCGACGGGATCGCACGACTCGTCGTTGCCGAGATACCCCAGGTGCGCGAGGGCGCCATGAACGGCGTCCGGATCGGCGTCGAGGACCGCCCGCAGGACATCTCGCTCGCCGTCCAGGTACTCAGCATCGAGGCCGCGCAGCAGCCCGAAGTCGAGCAGGCAGACGCGGCCGTCCGCGCACAGCAGGCAGTTATCGGGGTGCGGATCGCCGGCAACGATGCGTTCGCGCCAGACGAGACCGAAGAAGAAGCGGAACGCGATCTCGCCAATGCGGTCGCGCTCTGCCTCGTCGAGGCGCGCGATCTCGTCGAACCCCAGCCCATCGACGTACTCCGTGACGAGCACGCGTCGCGCCGAGAGATCTGTGTGCACACGCGGCACGCGAACGTAAGGGTGACCCCGGAAGAGCCGCTCGAGTCGGCGCTGGTGCTGCGCTTCGATCTCGTAGTCGAGCTCATCAGCGATGCGCTCGCGCACCTCGCTCAGCAGCGCTCCCGCGTCGGAGCCCGGCGCCAGGCGCTTGACGATCGGGCTCACGAGCCCGACGTTGCGCAGCTCGGCGGCGATCGCGTCGCCGATGTCAGGGTGCTGCACCTTTACGGCGACGTGCTCGCCGTCGGGTGTCCGCGCGCTGTGCACCTGACCGAGGGAGGCGATCGCGAATGGCCGCTCGTCGAAAACGGGGAATACATCTTGCACGCGGGCGTCGAGATCCTGCTCGATCACGAGTCGCACGCGGCGCAACGGAAGCGGCTCTCGGTCTTCGCGCAGCGCGCCCAGCGGATGCGCCGGCGGCTCACCCTGCGGCGTCCTCTCGAGCTGGATCATCGAGAGCAGCTGCGTGATCTTCGCGCCAGCACGCCCCATCCGCCGCAGTTGGGCGCCGAGCTCCTCCGTCAGCGCGATCGTGCGCGCCTCGCCACGCCCCGCCGGTCCCTCACCGTCGGAAGCTTCACCATGCGATCCGCTACGGCGCGCCACAGAGCAAGCCCCACATAACCGGCGCCTCAAGGCCGGCAGACAGCAAATCACGGAGCGGACCGAACACGAGCCGAGCATACCCCGGCCGCCACCGCCGAACCCAAGGCCCTCTCATCGTTGCGGGATTGTCTGGCCAGGGAACCGGCTACGCGGTCAAGATTCGGCGTGAAGCCGTCGATGGCGTTAGGTATGGCAGAGAGCTTGTATGCGGAGCCGCAGGCCCTGGCGTCGTGGGTCGCAGAGGAACAGCGCTTGGCGGTGCTGCGGCGCAGTGGGCTGCTCGATTGGCCGCCTGAGCCGGAGTTCGATCGGTGGACCGCTGCGCTCCGTCAAGACACTGGCGCCGCGGTAGCCGCGCTCGTGTTGGTGGACGCGAAGCGCGTTTTTGTCAAGAGCCTCTGTACAGCGGACGGCTGTGCAGAGGAGGCGTCCGAGATGCCGCTGACGAAGCCGCTCGCGGACTATCTGATTGGCCGGGCTGATCTGCCCATGTCCGGGGCCGGCGCGCCCGCCTACGCGGAGACGCCGGTCTCGGTCGACGGCCGGCTATTGGGCTGGATGACGATCGCCAACCACTCTGACCGTGAGTGGAGCGAGGGTCATCTACGGGCGCTCGAGAACGCAGCCACCGCCGTGTCGACCGAGGTTAGCCTACGCCTGGCAAACCAGGAGGCCGCGCGTGTCGGAGACCTCGTTGCATCCCATAACAGGTTGCACGAGCTGATTGCACAGGCCGCTCCCCTCAGCAACGTCCTGCGCGAGCTGGTGGAGGGTATCGAGCGCTACGAGCCCTCGGTAATCCCTTGCGTGGTTCTGCTCGATCGGGAGTCGAGCACGCTGCATCCCGGCGCGGGCCCGTCGCTCCCACCCCACTATCTCGCCTCGATCGACGGCGTCGTTATCGGACCCAACGTTGGCACCTGCGGATCCGCCGCGTGGTCGGGCCGTCTTACGATCACCGAAGATATAGCGGACGATCCGAGATGGGCGCCGATCCGTGATTTTGCGATCGAGGCCGGCCTTCGTCACTGCTGGTCGATGCCGATCAAGGCTCCCGATGGCGAGGTGTTGGGCACACTCGCGCTGTATGGCCCGCGACCGCGCCATCCGCTGCCCGAGCACCTCGCGCTGATGCAGGATGGAGCCCGGCTGGCCGGGATCGCCATTGAGCGCCACCGGACGATGGAACGGCTGATCCACGACGCGCGTCACGACAGCCTTACAGGACTACCGAATCGCGCGGCAATCTTCGAGCAGCTCGACGATGCGCTGGCGGGCATCGAGCCGGCGACCAAGGTCGCAGTGTTGTTCGTGGACCTGGACGGACTAAAGACGTTGAACGACACGCTCGGGCACGACCGGGCCGACGAGATGATCCGCCAGATCGGCGAGCGGTTGTCGGCCGCGGTTCGAAGGGACGAACTGGTGGGCCGGTTTGGCGGCGACGAGTTCGTGGTGATCGCGGAAGGAATCTTGGAGGAGGAGCAGGCGGCTGAGCTCGGCTTCCGTCTGCTGGACGCTATCTCCGAGCCCCTGCTTGGCATCGAATCGACCGTTGTCACGGCGAGCATTGGCATCGCGTTGGTCGGCGCCGCCGCCACCGACGCTCGTGAGGCGATCCGTCAAGCCGACAGCGCGATGTACGCGGCGAAGCGCGCGGGCCGTGGCGGCTGCAGCTTCTTCGAGGGCAGCCAACGCATCCGGAGCGGGAGACGCCAATCGCTGGCGCGCGAGCTGCGTGATGCGGAGATGCGCGACGAGATGCATCTGGTCTTCCAGCCCGTGTTTGAGGTCGCCAGCTCGAAGGTCGTCGCCGTCGAGGCGTTGCTGCGCTGGAGCTGCCCGAGGTTCGGCGAAGTCTCCCCCAGCGAGTTCGTTCCGATCGCCGAGGACACCGGAGCCATCGTCCCGATCGGAGCCTGGGTGCTGCGCGAGAGCTGCGAGACGCTCGCGCGCATCACCGAGCAGACCGGACGCTCGCTGGAACTTGCCGTGAACGTGTCCGCGCATCAGCTGGCAAAACCAGGTTTCGCGAAATCCGTTCACCAGACGCTCGCCCACGCTGAGTTCCCCGCGGAGCGGCTCACACTCGAGATCACGGAAACCGCGCTAATGCAACCCAACGCCGTTACCACCCGGGCGCTGCATGAGCTTGGATCACTCGGGGTTCGGATCGTGCTCGACGACTTCGGCACCGGCTATTCGTCGCTCAGCTGGCTAAAACAGCATCCGCTCCATGGGATCAAGATCGACCGCAGCTTCGTCAAATGCCTGCCCGAAGATGTCGGAGACCGAGCCATCGTCGCCGCCGTAATCGGCATCGCCGGAGCGCTCGGCTGCACCGTCACCGCCGAAGGCGTCGAGACCAAGACGCAACTCGACGCCCTCCGAGCGCTCAACTGCGAGCGCGTACAGGGCTTCCTGCTCGCGCGGCCCGTTCCGGCGGACGAGCTCGCAACGCTACTTCGCTAGCCGCCGCAGCGTTTCGCCCGTCGTAAAGGAGATAGCCCCCTCAGAAACGTAGAACAACTCATCCTCAGCGAGGTGCCGGTGCGGTGGCGGGCCCCGCCCACGCCCACCACGCAATCAAGCGCAATCATCTTCGACGGAGGACCACCGCCGCTTCGCTTGCCGTCGCTCGATTTGAGCGCTCGCTTTGAGCGACTGCTAGAATTGCTGCGCATGGAGTCGAGGACGCCGGACGAGCACCGACGAACGAACTCCGACGACGCGGCCGGTTTGAGCGGCACGAAGCTGCAGATCGTCGAGGCGGCGCTGGAGACGCTGAAGACGAAGGGCTTTGCCGGGTCGAGCGCACGTGTGATCGCGCGCGAGGGAGGGTTCAACCAAGCGCTGATCTTCTACCACTTCGGAAGTGTGCGGACCTTGTTGCTCGCCGCGCTGGACCTGATCGGCGACCGCCGGATGAACGACTACGCGCCAGCGTTCGAGGCCGCTCGAACTGCTCCTGAACTGGCGCGCCTGGCCCGCACGATCTATGACGACGACCTCGAAAGGGGGGACATCACCGCGCTTGGGGAAATGGTGAGCGGCGGGGTCTCCGACGCCGCCCTGGGAGCCGAGGTGGCAGCTCGGATAGAGCCGTGGATCGGGATCGTCGAGCGCAAGCTCGAGCAGTTGCTGGCCGGCTCGCCCCTTCGCTCTCTAGGTTCCCCGCGGGATCTGGCATTTGGGATCGTCGCGGCCTATTTCGGCGTCGACATGCTCAGCCACCTGCAGCGCGACCGATCGCGCGCCGAGTCGTTGCTCGACCTCGCCACCCGCCTGGCGGCGCTCGCGGACGCCGTCCCACCTCCATCACGACAGGACTTGCTATGAGCAACAACACGTCCACCGATCTAGTGACAGGAGCGTTTAGCTACTCCGGGAGCCATATCGCCGAGCGGCTGCTTGACTCGGGACGGCAGGTGAGGACCCTGACGTTCCATCCCGACCGCTCCGACCCGTTACAAGCACGCGTCGAGACGTTCGCTTACAGGTTCGACGACCCGGCAGCGCTCGCCCGCAGCCTCGAGGGCGTGAGCACGCTCTACAACACCTTCTGGGTCCGCTTCGACCACGCGCAGACGAGCTTCGCCAACGCGATCGAGAAATCGCGGATGCTGTTCTTCGCCGCCAAGACCGCCGGCGTGCAGCGCATCGTCCACCTCAGCATCACCAACCCGTCGATCGAGTCTCCGCTGCCTTACTTCCGCGGAAAATCACTGGTCGAGTACGCGCTCGCGCAGTCCGGCGTGCCCTACTCGATCGTCAGGCCGACCTGGATCTTCGGCGGCGAGCGCGACGTACTCGTCAACAACATCGCCTGGATCCTGCGCCGGATGCCGGCCTTCGCGCTGCCAGGCACCGGCAACTACCTAGTACAACCAGTCCACGTCAACGACCTTGCGCGGATCTGCATCGACGCCGCCGGGTCCAGCGACGACCTGGTGATCGACGCGGCGGGACCCGAAACGATGCGTTTCAACGACCTTGTCGCACTGGTCCGCACCGCGGTCAACACCCGCTCGCCAATCATCCACATACCGCCACTCCTGATGAAGGCCACCGCACGCGCGCTCGGCCTGCTTCTCAGCGATGTCGTGCTCACCCCCGACGAGATCAGCGGCCTGATGGCCGGACTGCTCGTCTCACACAACCCATCGCTTGGACAGATCGCATTCAGCCAGTGGCTCGACGAGCACAAGGCGTCCGTCGGGCGCTCCTACGCCAACGAGCTACACCGCCACTTCGCGCCGAAAACCGCCGTGTGGTCGAGGACGCCGACGACCGATCAGTAGAGCTCACCTGTGGTCTTTAGCTCGAGCGCCGCCTCGGCAGGTAGCCGTTCGGTCGCGGCGATCGTGGCCGCGGCGTGGATCTGCCCGACGGCGAGGAGCTCGTCCTGGCCTTGCGCGGTGATCTGCTGTTCGGCGGCGGCGAGCAGGTTGTCGATCCGCTCAAGCGCAGAGCCAACGGCGCCGGGGTCTGGGTCGCGGCGCGGGCGAGCGCGATCCACGGTAGCGCGCGGGAAGGAGCGGGTGGTGGCGAGGAGATCACCGCGCCGAAGCCCATCAGCAGGTAATCGGCGGCGCGGGTCAGTGAGCCGCTTGTCAGCCGGACGCGGGGCAGCCGCGGAGGCTTGGCTTCGCGGGGGCGTCCCCTGCGAGCACCGCCGCCATCGTGCCCCCCGCTACGAGCGCGCGCTCGTCCACGTCTAGCCCAGCGTAGGCGGCTGCACGCATCGCCAGAAACAGGGCGCCGGTGGGCCGCCCGTAGGGAGCGTCGGATGCGAACACGATCCGCTCGGCGGGCACGCGATAGGCGGGATGGCCTCTGGATCGTGGAATGGAAACACGACCGTCCGCGCGGTCGGGCCGACCTCCCCGAGCGCTGCCAGGAGCGCGCCAGGCTGGAGCGAGCGGCCATCCTCGTCAGCGCCGAGATGCGTATGAGCATCAAGGACCCCGCTGCGCGAAGCGAGCTGCTCGAGCTCGGTCAAGATCGATGCATATCGTGCGATGCTCATATAGGCAGCATCTCAGACAGCACCCAAGATCAGATCAGATGAGACCGCTCCTCACTGAGCCGGCGCAGTCCCAGCCGGGCGGGACGCCCGCCTTGAATTAAAACACTCCACGGCGAATATGCTCCTCGGCATGGCCGACCCGAACTCAGCGGCACGGGATCCCGGACCTCAGGGCCGATGCGTCTGCGGCGAGAACGTCACGATTGCCGACGCGCACGCGATAATCCTGCCCAACGGTCGGGCGGGTTGGGAGGGCCACTGCCCTGAGTGCGGCGCCCCGCTGTTTGCGATCCGTCGCGGGGCGCGAGCGAGCAGCTGAGCCCGATGCAGAACTCTGGGGAGTAACGGATCCCAAGGAGGACCCGGCGGTGACGAGCTGGCCCTTTATCAGCCAGACGGCTCGTTCGCCTCTAGGGTTTGGCTATGTTCGCTCCTGGACCGGCCGCCAGCAGCCAGATGCGCGAAAAGCTCGCCGGTGTGGGGCCGACAGACTCAATCCACGTGTCCTACCAGGCGACGTACGGCGCGTACAGAGTCGCGTTTCTCCACCACGACCGGGGTAGGGAAACGGCGCCTGCCATATGTCGATAGGTCCCGTACGTCGAGCGCTGCTCGCGCTGGCCTTAGGCGGCTTCGGCATCGGTACGGGTGAGTTCGTCACCCTGGGCCTGCTGCCCAATATGGCCGACAGCCTGCACGTCAGCATTCCGCAGGCCGGGCACCTGATCTCCGCCTACGCCCTCGGTGTTGTCGTCGGGGCGCCGCTGCTCACGGCTGCCGCGGTGCGGCTGCCGCGCAAGGGCCTGCTGATCACACTGGCACTGGCGCTGGCGATCGGAAACTTCGGGTCAGCGCTCACGCCTAGCTTCGATTCGTTGCTGGCCGTCCGGTTTTTGGCCGGACTGCCGCACGGCGCCTATTTCGGCGTCGCTTCGGTGGTCGCCGCCAATCTCGTCGAAGCCAACCGGCGCAGCTCGGCGATGTCCGTGGTGTTCGCCGGGCTCACCGTCGCCAACGTCGTCGGAGTGCCGCTCACCACGCTGATCGGCCAGCACACCAGCTGGCGAGTGGTGTTCGCTCTCGTCGGCGTGGTCGAGGTCGTCGCCGCGCTAGGCATGCTGGGCCTGGTGCCAGTCGACCGCGCCGACGCCGCGGGCGACCTGCCACAGTTGCGCGAAGAGCTGCACGCCTTCCGCAACCGGCAGATCTGGCTGTCGCTGGGTATCGCGACCATCGGCGGCGGCGCGATGTTCGCGTCCTTTAGCTACATCGCCCCGATGATGACCCACCTCGCCGGCTTCGCTCAATCGAGCATCACTCCGCTGCTGGTGCTGTTCGGCGTGGGGATGACCGCCGGAAACCTGGTGGGCGCGCGCCTTGCTGACAGGGCGTTGATGCGCACGATCTACGTCGCGATGAGCTGCGAGATCGTGGTCGCCGTCGCGTTCTTCTACACCGCCCACAACGAGGTGACGGCGGCGATCACGATCCTGCTGTTCCCATTCACCGCGATGGTGCTACTGCCAGCTTTGCAGTCGCGTATCGTGACCCTCGCTGGGGGCGCGCCGAACCTCGCCGCCGCCTCCATCCACGCCGCGTTCAACATCGCCAACTCGATCGGCGCGTGGCTGGGTGGGCTCACCATCGCAGCCGGCCTCGGCTACGGCTCGCCCAACCTTGTGGCCGCGGGGCTCGCCGCACTCGGCCTGATGATCGCGCTCATGTCCGGCCGCTTAGACCGTCGCGGCGATGCCAACCCGGCGTCCGATGCAGTGCCGTGAGGTAGCGGTCGCGCGGTAGCGTCCAGTCGGCGGTGGACGGTGGCTGGCCGGATGATCGATGTGGACGTTGTGAGATGAAGGTCAGCTCGGGTGTGACCGATCTCAGGAGCATGCCAAATTGCCTACTCACCTCAGTCCTGCGCACACTGCTCGGCGTCCGCGGCCGACGCCTCGTTATCGCCACCTCGACGCTGCTCGCCGCCGCGCTCTTCACCGCCGTTCCGGGCGCGAGCGCCAGCAACCGCTACTACGCCCACGCCGCCCAGAGCTGCGCCAACGCCAGCACCCCGGCGGCCGGGGCGTCATCCCAGGCGATGCGCAATGCGGTGGTGTGCCTGATCAACGCACAGCGTGTGGCTCGTCATCTTCCCGCCCTGCACGAGCAGCGCCGCCTGGACCGTTCCGCTCAAGGCTGGACTGATCACATGGTCGCGCGCGGACAGTTCAGCCACGGCTCCAGCTTCAGCGCCCGGATCACGGCAGCCGGTTTCGTCTGGTCCAGTGCTGGAGAGAACATCGCGTCGGGCTTCGCAACCCCGTTGGAGGTCGTCAACGCATGGATGGCGAGCACCGGCCACTGCCAGAACATTCTGAGCCCCTCCTACGCCGACGTCGGCACCGGGGTCAGCCGCCGCGCGGTTCGCGGATCGGCGAGTGGACCCGCCACCTGGACGCAGGACTTCGGCCTGCCGATGGGCCAGCACGCTCCGTCGAACAACTCCAGCCCGGCAAACGGCTGTCCCTACTCGGCCTGATCCGTCGGCTCTTCGCGGTGGGCGGTGAGGCAGCGGGTTTGGCGGCTGAACTCGCTGAGCCGTTGGCTTGGTCGTGAGGGGCCTGGACGCTAGCCGGGGTGGCCATCGGCATGCGGCGGCACTCCACGACATCGGCAAGGTCGCGGTCCCCGACGCCATCCTGAACAAGCCCGGCCCACTCAGCGCCGCCGAGTGGGCGTTCATGAAGACCCACACGCTTCTGGGCGAACGCATCCTCGCCGCGGCGCCGGCGCTATCCCACGAGGCCGCGCTCGTCCGCTCAAGTCACGAGCGGTGGGACGGAACGGGCTATCCCGACGAACTCGCTGGGGAGGACATCCCGCTCGGCTCGCGCATTATCTTTGCCATCGACGCCTTTGATGCGATGACGTCCGCACGCGCCTATCAGGCGGCCCGTACCGAGATGCAGGCCCTGGCCGAGCTCCACCGCTGCGCCGGCAGCCGATTCGACCCCGCGGTCATAGCCGTCCTCGAGGATGCCCTGAACGAGTAGTCGCAGAGACAACCTTTGGGCAGCCAGGAGGAGGAGGAGGAGGAGGAGGAGGAGGAGGAGGCGCGGCTGAAGCTCCTCAAGCGGGAGATGGCCGCGAGCGTGATGTCGAGCCCGGCAGCCGAGTCGGTCGACGTCGGCCACACGCTCGTGGGAAAACGAGTGCCTCTCTACGACGAGGAGACGGGCGGGTTGGCCTGATAGAGAGCGGATCGATCGACGCGGGCGAACGACGTGTGACCAGTGAGGGCAAGGCCGACGTCGATGTCGGCCTTGAAGACCTCGAGGATGTGGCTGACACCTGCTTCGCCGCGTGTCGCCACTGCCCATGCCCAGGCGCGTCCGATCAAGACCGCACGGGCGCCGAGCGCGATCATCTTGATCACATCGAGTCCGGTCCGCACGCCGCCGTCTACGAGCACCTCGATCCGATTCCCGACGGCGTCGACCACGTCCGGAAGCGCACGCGTGGTTGACGCCACCGAGTCGAGTTGGCGCCCGCCGTGGTTGGACACGATCACGCCATCGACCCCGACGTCGGCGGCGCGCCGAGCGTCCTCGGGGTCGAGCACGCCCTTGACCACGAGGCGGCCACTCCAGTTCTCGCGCACCCAGGCGATGTCGTCCCAGGTGACGCTCGGATCAAACTGACCGTCGACCCAGCTGCGGAACGCGGCCGGGGTGCGCGCACCTGGAACCGCCCGCTCCAAGTTGCCGAACGTCAGCGGCTTACCGGCGAGCGGGACATCGCGGATCCAGCGCGGATGGGCGACCAGATCGAGCCCCAGACGCAGCCTGGCCCAGGCGGAAGGGTCGCCGACAACGGCGTTGCGAGTGTCGCGATGCCGGGCTCCCGTCACAGCAAGGTCGACCGTCAAGATCAGAACCGGAGACCCCACCGCTCGTGCGCGGGACATGAGCTCCTCCGCGTAACCTCGGTCACGCATCACATACAGCTGAAACCACGGCGCGGCGGATGTCGCTCGCGCGACCTCCTCGATGCTGCAAATCGAGACGGTCGACTCCACGAATGGCACGCCCGCCGCTTCCGCGGCAAGCGCAGCCTGCACCTCCGCCCGACGGGCGAACATGCCGCCGAGCCCGACCGGGGCCAAGATGACCGGCAACGCCAGCCGCTGCCCCAGCACCTCGGCCGCCGGGTCGCGCGTCGAGACGTCGCGCATCACCACCTGTCGCAGCAACAGGCGCTCGAGATCGGCCACGTTGGCCCGCATCGTGCTCTCCTCGTACGCGCCCCCGTCGATGTAGTCAAACAGCTGGCGCGGGAGCCTTCGCCGGGCCAGCTCGCGGTAATCGAGCACCGTCGCCGGCGCGAGGCCCAGCGGCCGATCAGCACTGAACCGCACGGCCCGAGCCTACCTGGAGCGCCGCGGACGCTCAGTCAGAACGAGGTTTGACAAGGAGCGGTTAGCCCTCGACTGAAGCGCGAGACCGAGCGCGCGGCGGGTAACGGGATCGGGCTACTTCAGCATGCCGCGAGCGGCGGATGTCCAAGCCTCGGTGACATCGCGGATGAACTTCGCCTGAGTCGTGGCGAGATGGGAGATCCAGTCGATATCGCTGGTTCCGGGACCGCGCTCGACCGCGCCTGCGATTGCCTTCAGCGCCTTCTCATAGCTTGACAGGGTGGTCTCGCCCGTCTGCTTGCCCGCTTCGATGATCCGCTCGTTCAGCTTGCGAAGACGCTGCGCGGCCGCCTCCAGACGGGCCTCAGGCGAGCTTGGCGAAGCACTGGCCTTGGTCGATCGTGCGCTGGTGGTCGAGCGCGAACCTCGCGCCTGGCTGGCACCCGAACGCGTGGCGCCGGCTGCTGCTCCCGCTGACGAGCGGGCGGGCGAGCGCTTGGGTTGAGCGCGCCCCGGCGTCGTCTTTGCACTCGACCTCGACTTCGGACTACCACTCTTGGGCTGCGGCACTTCTCCTCCTTTGAACATTGGTCGCGACTAGCTGCACCCTACCTCTCAGTCGCTGCTCGTGGCGTCTCTGCTCGCGCGACGTACGCACCTGGTCCCGACCGGAAGGGACGCTGAGCCGCAGCAATGGACCTCCTGAGACGGCGGCTAGGCTCGCTTTGGCGCATCTGTCCACCTGGTGCCATCAACCGCCCAGCACACGATGATGCGCCCGCGCCCGCGGGAGGTCAGTCACGAGGACCGCCTCTGAGGCCGCGAACACCAGCGCCCAGGCCCACACCTGGTCCGCGTTGAGGCCGGCCGCACGCGCGACCAGCTCGCAGCGCTGCTTCACGCGCTCGCCGGGCTGGTGAGTGACAGACCAGAACGCTGCATCGAGGCACGGATCCCCGACGCAGGGGCGCGGGTCGATCGCCCACCAGTCGCCCGGTGCGTCGAGCAGGATGTTCTTGTTCATAAAGTCGCCGTGACACATCACTTTGCCCCGACACTGCTCGTGGAGCTCAAGCGCGGTCTGGTGCGCGGAGTCGAGGTCGCGGTGGCTGACCAACCCTGTAGCGTGGCTTGGCCCGTCGAGCTGCTGATGCGCGCGCTCAAAGCGCCAGCGTAACTCCTGCGGGGCGTCTGGGATGGCCGCCGGGATGTGCTCCGAGGGGATCCGGTGAAGTGCAGCGAGCAGCTCGCCGGCGCGCCGGGCGTCCTCGCGGTCGTCATCGCCGGGCCGGACCGCAACGCCCGGGCGGATGGCTGCGAGCAGCAGCACGCGCCCGTCAACGGCTGCGTAGAGCAGCGCGCAGG